>BNJT01002082.1_pt1 | contig 262465 bp, 358 predicted proteins | sample 8540491 | NCBI WGS metagenome assembly BNJT01 (sample SAMD00202455, study PRJDB9452) | human saliva metagenome | host: Homo sapiens | reverse complement strand
CAAAACATAAAAAATTAGTGAGAAAGCAATGGCTATACCTTACCTTTATAGGTTGATTCCGATGAAAAATTACATATGTATGAAGTTTGTGGACTCCGGCTTAAAAAAAAGCGATAGCATTAGATGCTAAGTTTATTCGCATTCGTACCTTTTGCACCCGCAACTAAGAAGCGATTCAGTTATTTGATGGACAAACTGCTGGTTGATGATCCGCAAAATCAAGATTTTCAGCATTTTGCCATTTGTTAGCCGATGAACAGGTGACTAAAGTGCTGCATGCTTGTAGCGAATCTGAGGGTGTTTCAACATCGCTTTCAGCAACTGCCAACGCCAATGATAGACACTCAAATTATGGCAGGATTTTTAGGGCTGGGAGCATCATGGATTTGCCTGATTGGTGGCACGTTATCTTGAAATTAGGTTGAACAAAGGAGCATCCCATGCGGATTGGCTGCCGCCATTAACGCTCCAGCAGTTATGCTGCTGCGGGCGTCTGGTATCTGCCCATTTATCAAAAAATGCAGAAGCGATGCAAGAAAATCATTGGATACCGGCGGTAAGAAGAGTGCGAACAATTGTTGCAGAAACGTCAGAAAACAGTTGGTAAATAAAGCCTATCGATATTAGCCAAGCATGGCGGTTAATGCCTCAACAATTAGCTGTTCTACAAGTATTGGCAAAATAGCGCCCTAGAAGAAGCGCAAAAACGTGATTTAGCATAAATTTTGTGTGGTGAAAGAGCAGAGCTTATTTAATCCTTAACTCCGGACATCTTCTGAGTTACTGAACTTTATGCATCCGAGATGAAGTCCGTATTCATGGCAAAAATTGCTTTTGGTTAGTAGGCAAGGACAAACGGTTCCTCAAAATTATCGAAGATTAACCGTTTATTTGATGAAGTTGATTTATAAACAAGATTTCAAAAGCAATGCAGCAAGAGTGCTTGAAATTCGACCGCTTGATCTGCCAGCTGAGCTAACGCTGGCAAACGACAACTTAATCAATTATTTAAATGGCATCGTCGAGTCGCCCGCAAACTAGTTACCGGAACTTTATGCAAGGCTGGCGAGGCTAACTTTGGGCAGTTGATTTGCAGAAGTGTTGAAACTGAAGCTTCCTGTTATATGGTTAAAAAGGATAGAATTCGTTAGGGTATTATTCTAAAAGGCAAAAATGGAAAATAAAAAACTGCCAGCACTTGATGCAATTGACTTTCGTTACAAATGAACTACAACGTAACGGAAAATCTCTAACATTGAGCTTTCCTAAACGAGTTGAGCTATCCGCTACCCTTGTTTAGAGCAGGTTAAACAGTTAGAAAAACAAATATTTATTATGGGTTATCGTGCTTTGTTAAACCCAGAATTACTAGAAGCGCCACTTTTGGTGATTGTTGATACCTTAGTCAGAGGAAGACGTCCCGGATATTGTTCGAAAGTTTTAATAATGCTGTTCAACAATTAGATGAAATTCAAGAATGTCATTTTGGTTTCCAGAAGTTTTGATTATTTACTGAAAACGCGTGCAGCAGATAACAGCGGCTTATCATGTAAATTACTTGGTACTACTTTATTACGTTTGCCGGTGTGAATGACACGCACTTATGTCGTCATGGAAGAGGTCAGAGCAATTAAATTATCTCCTGTTAAAATAAGGAAGAGTTGTGATTAAATCATCAAACGGAGCTTAAAAAATTCATTGATCTGATGCTTATTATGGCAGGATCTTCGGCATTTATTTAATTGTTGCCCGGGCGAGTTATGGCCCGTTGGATAATGCATGGTCAGTTGCAAGCACAGTAACTGAAAATGCCACTGAATAAAACCGGCGCTTTTGATTTATGGTGGATTGATCTACTTTAGCCTTTTTGGAAAAGTGGCATGGTTAGTTCTTTTACTAACTGCAGTTTCGCTCTATTTATTGGTGTTGCGCTTAGGAGATCGAATTAACCTATAAAAAGTGCTCTATTTTATGAGTTTTTACTCTTTGGTTAGGTTAAGCGGATTGATGAGCGTGTTAACTCTCATTCACCTTATTACCTTGCAGGCGGTTTTTATTGGCGGGATGCAGACTTATTTAGGTGAATCTTTGGACAATTTGCAGCGGCGTTATTATTGGCAATGGTGTGTACTGCATTAAGTTTTATTTCTAATTCAGGACAAACGGTGATCCCGGCCACTTACCTCATTCTGAGTGGTTAACGGTAAAGATGCGCCTAAATAACAAACCATGAAGAAGCGGAATAATGCTATCCATCTGGCCGAAGCAATGCCTTTTAATTCAATGCCATCGGTGTCACAGAACAAGTTGAGAGTGAAATGACTGAGCATCAGCTCACCAGCATTAACTGATGTTTCTGTATTTAGACGCGGAAATATTACGGGATTATATCAACTCAGCAGCAAACTGAATGCTGAGCCTAGACTTCATTCATAGCGAACATATAATGACGAACTTAACTGATCCTGCAATGTTTAAAATGGAAAGTGAAGTTGAATTACCGAGAAATGAAATGTGCAGAGCTTACATGAACAATTTGCCTACAATGGAAGGTATAACTTTATGTAACGGATGAGTTATGAACTTTGATGTTCGTTACCAACAGTGAAATTAGCAAATTACGCTGAACAGATGAAACACATCAGAAACATCAATATATCGAAACTTTTTGAAGTGGAAGTAGAGGCAGAACCTTCACGCCAAAATGAGTATTTCATTTGATTAATCCAAGAAGTAAAAACTTTCCAGCATTTATTCAAGAAAGCAGTCCCTCTCTTCACGACCTGTGGTGCGCATGAAACCATTTGAAGGTGGCAATTCAAACTGAAATTGAAGAAAGATTTTGAAGCCGAACGCGCAAAAGACTTTTGAAGGCTGAAAAGCAACCGAATAGCTGAGGTTGCTGAACGCTAAAGCTCAAGGGCTAGATGATGCCTTTGAACAAATTTGGCAAAATAATGGTGAAAGCTGCCTGTTTTCCTGCCTTCTGCTACAACCACGAGCTTAAACCAACAGTTCAGCCAAACAAACCAGCATCAGTAGATTATCTAAAGGATATGAACGTTAATTCACCCTTTATTACAGCGTAATACAAAATGAAAAACAAACTACACCGTACCAACGTTAGATTTATTGAATGAACTATCCTTGATAGTCGGCAGAGTTACGGAAGAGAAATTCTTTCTACTTCACCGTGTTGAAACAACGTTAATAATTATGGTGTCAACAGTAGAAGATGTATTGGTGGGCCAGTCGTTACCCGCTATGAAATTAAGCCTGCCGCGAAGGTAAAGCGGCAAAAGTGACTTCACTAGCGGTGATTTGGCGCGTGAGTTAATGTTTAAAACGATCCGTATTACCGAAGTGGTGCCCGGTAAACCTTATATAGAGTTGAAGCGCCGAATGCATTTCGTGAAACCGTTTGGTTGCGTGATGTGATAGATAGCGATGCTTTCCGTCATAGTGATGCAAAACTGCCAATGGCATTGGGAAAGATATTGATGGTCAACCAGTTGTTGTTGATGACGAAATGCCTCATTTATTGGTGGCTGGGCAAACAGGTGGTGGTAAATCGGTAGGCGTAATACTATGATTTTAAGCCTGCTATTTAAACTGACTCCAGAAACAAGTTCGTTTTTATTATGATTGATCCGAAAGTGGTTGAGTTATCTGTTTATGTGATATTCCACACTTGCTGACGCCAGTCATGGCGGATATGAAAGAAGCTGCGAATGCTTTGCGTTGGGCAGTAGAAGAGATGGAAAGACGTTATCAAGTTTTAATCAGCTGTTTACAGGTTCCGTATTGAGGCTATAACGCGAAATTGATCAAGCAGCACAAATGGGGATGCCGATTGCAAGCCCAGCTTGAGACCAGGTGATGGTATGGATGCTATGCCACCAGCGTTGGAAAAACTTAGCTATATTGTTTAATTGTAAGATAAGGTTTGCTGACTTGATGAGTGCGGGCGAAAGTTGAAAAGACACATTATGCGTATTGCTCAAAAAGCGCGAGCGGTGGGAATTCATAATTCTTGCAACTCAACGTCCTTCGACGGATGTGATTACTGGGGTAATTAAGGCTAACATTCAGCCGAATTGCGTTTACTGTTGCAACGCAAATTGACTCCGTACGATTTTAGATGGGCGGTGGAATCACTACTTGGACGAGGGTGATATGCTTTATTCTGCTTCAGGAAGCGAGATCTTGCGTGTACATGGTGCTTTATGGATGATAACGAAGTTATCCGCGTAGCAGATAACTGGCGTGCGAGAGGTAAACCAAATTCTTGTTAGTATTGTTGAGTCTGCTGAAGAAGAGGTTGCCAATAATGGCGATGGTGGTACATGCCGTTAGATTCACGCTTTGATGAAGTGGCAGAATACGTGATCGAAAGCAGGGTGACTTCTATTGGCGGTATTCAGCGCCGCTGGCAAACCAACCGCGCGCTTGAAATTATCGACAAATGGAAGCACAAGAGCATGATTTCTGAGCCAGGTAAGAACGGCAAACATTAACAGAAGTGCTAGCAAGATAATTGCTCTTACCAAGCGGTCAATTACCGCATAATTTTGCAAAAGATGGGCGTAAATTCGACCGCTCATTATTCTTCGAATTAAGGATGGGCGATAGCCAGATATTCGAATAGAATAATTCACAATATAAAAAAAACATAAATAAGGAAAAACACAATGTCTTATAAAAATAAAAACGATGATCTTCGGATTACTAAATTGAAGAACTTTTGCCTCGGTAGCGCTATTAGAACGCTTTCCAGCAGAGTGAGGTTGCGGCTAAAACTGTAGAGAAAACACGCCTGCAATTTCATCATATTATTCATGGAACAGACGATCTTGTTAGTGGTTATTGGGTGTGTTCAATTCTATGACCAAAAGCCGCGTTGAATATGCGCAAGAATTAAAGCTATACGTGATAGCAAGATTGGTAAGGAACTTAGAGGTCGTGATGCGGTGTGTTTGGCCGTACAGCCGTAGGTTGAAAGGTTTGATCGGCGATCACATTTAGACGAAAGCTATGCTGCTAAATGATGGCTTACGGATTGGCCGCAAAGTGTTATCTACAGTATTAACGATTTAACCGTGCCAGCAGCAGGCGAATTCTTAGATATGATTACCCCACAATATATGATTTTTATGAGTTGGGGGCGCAATTGGTGCACAGTTCTTGGAATCACAAGTTCATCGTGAATTAGCTGGGTTTATCTTGCGTACGGTAGGCACAAAATGGGCACCAACGGTGGGGTAAAAATTGCGTTAGATGCAATTGCTTCAGCAGAATCTCAGCATCATTTTTATCGGTAACGAAATTTGTTCATTCCGCGATTGTGACCTGGCGAAACCCAGATTGCCATATTATTTACGTGGTGGTAATGGTACGAATTATGATGCAGAATCTGTAGCGGTCTGTGAAAGTGTGCGAAAACGGGCAGACGACCTCATGTGATGGTGGATTTCAGCCATGCAAATGGCAAAACAATTAAACGCCAGATGGATGTTTGCGCAGATGTTTGCGCACAAATTGCAGGCGGTTCAGACTATATTTCCGGTGTGATGATCGAAAGTCATTTAGTTTGAAGAGGCAAGATCAAGCAGGTCAAACGCGCGTTGGTTTACGGACAAAGTATTACTGATGCGTGCATTGGTTTGGGAAGACAGCGAAAAGCATTATCGCCTTAGCTGATGCCGTGGCAAACGTCGTGAAACGTACTGAATAATTTAGATTTAATAGGGTGGGAAGTTCCCACCTTTTTATTTATGGTTGTGGTAACACCCAATAGGAACAAAATATGACTCAAACCATTCTTGCGCTGGAATACTGCAACGGAAGCTTGTTCGGTTGCGTTAACATTAGGTAAGTGACATTTAGACGAACCGCCCACGTACTCATACTCGGCGCATTTTATGATGATTGATGGTGTAGCAAAAGCAAATGTTTCGTTACAAGGGTTGATTATTTAGCCTTTGGGCGAGGGACCTGGGAGTTTAGGCGTTCGTGTTGGCATGGTGTTGCACAAAGAGGTTTTAGCTTTTTGGGGCTGAATTACCTGTGTTAGCAATTTCAATTTAATGGCAATGGCGAGCAAGCTTATCAAACGAAGGGCTACCAATGTTATTGCCTTAATTGATGCCAGAATGATGAGTTTATTTCGCACAATATCAACACTGAACAAGGCTGGCAAGAGCTTATTGCCAGAACAAGTTTGCGCACCTGAAAAACGTTACACAATTTATGTTAGAGGAAAATCCTGATTTAGCCAATTTTACAGGCTGCTTGAAGCTTATTCGCAATTTCTGAAAGAGAAAAACGACCGCTTGTTGTCGGTGAAATTACTACCTTCAGCACCAATATAACTGGCGAAGCTGGCTAAAATTGCAATCAGCGGGTAAGTACAACAAGCGATGGAGATTGAACCTGTCTATTTGCGTAATGAAGTAACTTGGCAAAAATTGCCACATAAGCAGTAATTGAAATGAGCGAAGGACAAGTTTTAAATTAAGGATAAAATTAAATATGAAAAGTTGTTAGAAGACTATTGTGTTTCTGCTTGTATGGGGCTAAACCGGCGCCGATTTTATGATCAGAAAGAACAAATTACAGTGAATAACACATCAATCAATGTCATTTCCCAGAAAATGCGACACCTGCTGATTTAGATGCAGAGTTGAAAAGAATGGATTAGCTGAACCCATCTATGTGGCAAACAAGTAGTCAAGCTTTATTTGAGCCAGAGCAGAGATGTTTCAAAGAGGTCGGTCGTTCAGGCTATCAAAAAGTTGTCATTCCGTTCTTGAAAAAATTTGTTATTTAGAAAGTTTAGATTTTTTATAATGAAAACCTGGCACAAATGGCATTAGAGGATCAAGGCGTTATTCCTTAATGCTTTAAGATGTTAAAAGAACAGGATAATTATATAACCGACCATCTCAAAGTTGTTTAACTTATTAGAAGATGGCAAAAGATTATAATATTTATCGAAGAATAATGAGGGGAACGAAGGCAGACCTCGGATTCTCGCAACTCTTGCTTTTAAACCATTGACTGTTTAATGCAATATGTGAATTACTCTGTACGACCTGGTAGAGAGGGTGCTTGGGAAAAAATGCAAACCATTTCTTGGGTAATGCTTTAGTTGAGAAATTCTGTAAACGGCTTTCCAAGTGTGTTGCGTGGTCGAGGTGCGCATTATGAGATGATACCGTGAACCTGAAGCAGTTAATACGGCGTAGAAGCTAACGACTGCAATCTTTCATTTTCTTTTCTATCTACTTTTGTAACACCCTCTCTACGAGATTCAATTATTATTGCCATTATTTTGGACTTCCGAATAAAAGGAGGAAATGTCTATTCAGCCAAACCAATAATCTAACTCAAGTGGCATCAGCTACTAGTTAGCAACTATTGAATACGGTAAAATTATATTTATGCCGTAGCTGCAGTATTAGTATTTAATCATCAATTTTTTCATCAAGCAGATCTTTCAACCAAATTGCTGCACTATCTACACTTGCGCTCACATTCATTTATCTTACATAGGTGCACGTTAATTTTTCGGACATTTGGAGATAAATTTGGACGAAAAAGCCACCTTCAACCAGTATCACTGTTATTGATGGGCTTTAACTATTTCTGTGATTTATTACCCACTTATGAACAAATTGGTATTTTACGCAACCATACTGCTTTGTATGTAGAATTGGACAAGGCATTGGATTAGGCGGAGAGTGGGGCGGTGCTGCGTTAGTGGCGATTGAGAAACGCCCCACAAGGAAAACGCAGTTGGTGGCTCATTCCACAACTAGGCGCCATTAGGATTATTATTAGCAAACGGCGCTTTTTGCTGGTAGGCATGTGGGCAGGGCAAAGTAATTTAGTTGAATGGGCTTGGCGTATTCCATTTTAATCAATGATGTTAGTTGCCGCCAAACATGTGTTCGTTTAAATTAACTGAGGCACCGATCTTTCTTTTACGTTAACCCAAAGCAACCGACAAGAATCGATGCTTACGGTATTAACCACCCATTTTAAACCCCTTTATGCTTGGGATATTTGCCTTGTATGGCAGGTTATGTATATTTATAATATGATCGCATTTAGTCAAATTTAAAATCTGCGCCAACTATTTCAAGCGGGTTTTAAAATGGGGCTAGGATTTTCCTTATAATTATTTACTGCGTTGTTAATGGCAAGTGCATTTCATTAGCAGCGATCTATTTATCTGGTAAATATATTGACACATTGGGCGTCGTATTTGGATAGTTTGGACAACCGTCAGCGTAGCAGTATTTGGTTAACACCTGTGTTTCCTAGAAAATGGCAGTGCGATTAGCTATTCTGGTTTAATCATTGGCATGGGGTTGGTGGTTTAGGATTGTACACCATAGCGAGTTCTTGCCAGAACTGGCCCCACACACGCCCGATATTCTGGCGCATCATGACGTATAACTGTGCGAGACAATGCAGGCGTGGCGGCAATCATTACTTTACCGCTAAATGCGCATTATGGATTGAGGCGTTGGGCTTTATTTAGCGGCTAATGCAGTATTGAGTTTGATAGGTTTATGGTTTATACACAGAAACTAAAAGATGTAAGTGCAGCGTAACCAGCGATAAATACAAGCGGTCATATTTGTAAAGTTTTGTAAATATGACCTTGTTTTGTTATGGGATTATTCTGCAATGTTTTCTTAGTAGTTTTACCAATTCCTGGGTTGAAGCTGTTGTGGTTGGATCTGACACTTTGTAAATTGCATTGGTTTAGCTTCATAAAGGTGCCCTACGTTGTGTTCTGCCGGATATTGTGCGCCACGTTGGTCAGTAATTTAAGCATATCATGCTCTGGGGTTTCACAATCGTAGCCTTTTTCACAATGTAATCTTGGTGGAACACATGGCACATAAAGTGACCATAATAAAGTTTATGGCTAATTTGCTATCAATTTCTGGCGGAAGAACTTCAAACCATTCAGTATCATTACGGCGAAGTGCAACGTCTAATGCCGATTTCTTCACTTCTTTTCATGAATAGCGCGATAGCGAATCGCCACCTTGCAACTGCAAAACGATTAACATAGCTACTTGGGTTCTTCTTCAGCGTTACATTCAAAATATCCGCCTTTAGCAGCATCACTAAAATAAGTTTTTAAATTCACGCTTCTTGTACGCCTTTTCGCCCATTTTCACGATTAAATGAATTTGCTCATATTTATCGCGATATACCCCACAAGCTTTGGCGAATGTTCTGGCATCGCTTTGATAAGAGTTGCATAAATTTATCGCTTAAATGGTATGTGGAACGAAGATTTTTCGCAATACGATCAACATTAGCTTTCAATGCAAAGTTTCATTAACCAGTGTGTACCGAATTTTTTAATCACCCAAAGTGTCTTTTCCATAACGATATGCCATCAAAACATCACGATGAATGTGATGCTTCTAGTGGTAGTACTTCAAATTAGCTAACATATGGCGACGAATGTCGATAAGGTGTTTGAATTTGGTTTTGTGCTATGTAGAACACTACCGTATTTTCTCCTAATGGAGAGTGTCTAAACGCACGGCAAAAAACAGCCAGTTTCCAGCAGGCCAGAAGATTCATAGTGACGACTTGGGTCTGCATTAAAGCGTGCGGGAGCTATCTTCATCTACTTTACGAACATGGTTTGCAGTAGTGATGGTCGTGACCTTTCCTGTCTCTTTGAATATCTTTGCGTTGATAGTGAGTGACCTTGTAAGTTCGATTAAATTTCTTCTGAGGTTTTCGCCCTAAATCAATACCTAAATGGTTTTTTAAAGTTCCTAATTCGCCATTTTCATTTAATTGAGCAAAGTGCCATTTCGGTATAATGGCCCACGTTGTACCTAAAAGCTCCGCCAGAGTTATTACAAATCCCACCGATAAGGAAGCACCAATACAAGAAGAGCCAATAACTGAGTGAGGCTCTCTTTCATGCGGTTTTAATAAATTTTCTAATTCATTGAGGTTGAGCCAGGAAACAGACAACTTGTTCAGCATCGTTAATGAGTTGAATATCTTTCATTAACATAGTGTTGATGATCACAATATCGCGATCACAATCGTTACCGCTAGGCGTTGAACCTATTAAGCCCGTATTTGCAGCTTAGTTAATCCACATCCATCATGCTACAGGCTTTTAGGACGTTCAGAATTCTAATAGCGTAGCAGTCTCACAACTGCAATAACGTTACCTGTGCCAAAACGATAACCACCGATAAGCCTCATTTTTTGCCACCATCCGTAATAATATGTGCGTGACCGACAATGTCGGTTAATTGAAAATAAGTTGTTGGGTTGACATAATAAATCGCCCTTTGTTTTGAGTTGGGTTAGAAAATCAAGCAGTTATGCTAACAAATCAAGAATTAAAAATGTGAGATGATCACTAATCAAGAAAAAATAAATAAAAGCAAAACAAAGTGATTTTTAAAAACGCCATGAAATTCGACCATTTCCTTTAAAAAGCGTGATTCTCTACTACAATCCTGAGCCTGAGAAAAATCGGGACACATTATGCAATTTATCAACATCGCAAATGAGGCGTAAAATCCTTTCCATATAGCCAGCAAACCAATTGAAGGAATTAGGCGAGAACAGCATTTCTAACATCATTAAACTGGCTTCAAACGAAAATCCGTTGGTTTCCACAGAAAGAAATTACTTAAAACAAAGCGATTATGGGTCGAATAAATGATCTTACTCGTTACCCTGATGCCCAATGGTTTTGAATTGAAAAGACGATTGCGCAAGAACCATATTGAACCCAATCAAATCACATTGGTAATGGCTCCAATGATTTATTAGAACTGTTTGCTCATACTTTTGCTGGCGAACAGGATAAGTGATTGTTCATAATATGCCTTTATTGTTTATCCATTAGTGACTAAACAATCGAGTAACTGGTAAATCTCAGCTAAAAACTGGGGGGGCATGATTTAGGCGGTTTTGCAGCTGCGATTAACGATAAAACCAAACTGATATTGTGCCTTCCAATAGTCAACTGGGAATTTTTTAACGCATACTATGAACTAGATGCCTTTTGCTTTGCAGGTGCCATCACGTGTGTGGTGGTATTAGATAAACTTATACTGAATTTACACGCCTACTGAGCGGTGAACAGTTTACCGTTATTATCGAAATATCCAATTTAATCGTTTCGCTCAACAAAGCATAGCCAAGCAGCTGGATTGCGTATTGGTTATGCGGTTTTCAAATGCAAGTACAGACTTATTGAACCGCGTATATGCTTTAACTGTAATAGTCTAGCCTTGGCTGCGATTGCGGTGTTAAATGATGGCCTTTTTGTTGCTAAAGTCGCTGCCAATAATCGCCAGAAATGCAGCGTTATGAAGCATTTTGTCAACAATACCAATTAGATTACATTCCGTCTAAAGGTAATTTTAGTACCATTGATTTTAAACGTCCTGCGCAGCCGATTTATGATGCGTTATTGCATGAAGCGTGATTCGTCGATTGCAGGTTATGGTGTGCCGAATCATTTGCGCGGTAGTGACGACGCCAGAAGAAAGAGCGATCGTCTGTTTGTGAAGCATTGCCGTGTTAAATCTACAATATTTTAAGCGAGAAAAGTGGAAAAAATCGCTTTTAAATCCTGTTTTGCGTGTAGAAGGCGAGATGCTTACCTGGTTCAAAAAGCATCTAACCGTGCTTTGTTATTGGCAACGTGCTTGTAGCACAACAGAGTGCAATTTGACAAGACAGTGATGATATTCGCCATATGCTAAATGCGTTTGAAATCTTTGGGAGTGAGTTATGAACTATCCTCAGATAAAAACCGTATGCTAATAACGAGCGTTGTCGGTAACTTTAATTGTACATCAGGCTTTCCACTTTTCTAGGAATGCGGAGTACTGCCATGCGCCGTTAGCGGCTGCCGCATAGCAAAAAGGACAACAAGAGCAGAGGTTGTTTTAACGGGCGAACCTCGTATGAAAAACGCCAATTAAGCATTTGGTTGATGCTTTGATTCGGGTCGGCGCAAATGTGCAATATCTTGAACAGAGGTATCCACCGCGATCAAATACGGGTTTACAAAGGCGGCAAAGTGCAAATTGACGGCTCAATTTCATCAAATTTTAACGGCATTATTGATGGCAGCTGCCGCTTGCTGAAGGCGATATGGAAATTCAGATTATGGGCGAGCTGGTCTCTAAACCCATTGATATCACTTAACAGCGATGATGAAGATTTTGGTGTAGTAGAAACCAAAATTATCAGAAGCCTTTATTGTAAAGAGACAATCAATCTTATATTTCACCCAAACGTTATTTAGTGGAAGGGGATGCGTCTTCTGCATCTTATTTTTAGCCGCAGGTGCTATTAAAACTTGTAAAAAGTCACAAAATTCGTAAAAATTCAATTCAGGTGACCGCTTGTTTCGATGTATTAGAAAATGGGCACCAAAAATCACGTGGGGTGAGAGTTTTATTCAAGCAGAACAGAGCACCATTGCACATGGGTGTAGATATGGATATGAATCATATTCCAGATGCAGCAATGACTATTGCAACAACAGCATTGTTTGCCGAAGGGTGAAACGGTAATTCACGTAACATTTTATAACTGGCGAGTAAAAGAAACCGACCGTTTTAAGCTCGATGAAACGCCGAGCTTCCGTAAAATCGGTGCAGAAGTTGAAGAGGGGCGAGGATTTCATTCGTATTCAACCTTTGGCGTTAGCTCAATTCCAAAGCAGCGGAAATTGCGACTTATAATGATCACCGAATGGCGATGTGTTTCTCGCTAATTGCATTTGTCAAACACGCCCGTGACAATTCTTGATCCGAAATGTACCGCCAAAACATTTCCAACCTATTTTTCTGAGTTCGAAAAGTTATCGATTCGTGCTTAGAGAATAAACAAAGCAGTATTTTTAGGGATTTTTACAAAATTGCTTGCAAAAGCAGAGAGTCTCTATAATACCGCACATCAGACGCGGGGTGGAGCAGCTTGGTAGCTCGTCGGGCTCATAACCCGAAGGTCGTTGGTTCATCCGCCCCGCAACCAGTTTTATCAGCTCACATTCCGGTTATGGTCTGTGAGCTTTGTTTTCTAATATTGCTGCAAAGATTTGCAAAAACAGAATAAAACAGACCGCTTGATAAGTAATTTTCAATTAAGCGGGCGATACCTTAAATTCGTATCATAAAAAGAGCTGGTAAGGCTCTTTTTATATCTGGAGAAAAATTTTGGCTACATTAGAACAAAAAGCACTGAGCTGATTCAAGATACCATTGAAGCAATGGGGTGTGAGCTAGTCGGCATCGAATGCCAACGTGCAGGGGCGTTATTTAACTGTGCGTATTTTTATTGATAAAGACGGTGGCGTGACTATTGATGATTGTAGTGATGTTGGTCGTCAAATTAAGCGCGATTTTTGACGTAGAAGACCCAATTGCTGATAAATATAATTTAGAAGTGTCTTCACCGAGGTTTAGACCGCCCATTATTTAACAGCGCATTATCAACGTTTTATCGGACGTGAGGCTGTTATTCATCTTCGTATTCCGATGTTCGACCGCCGTAAATAGCAAGGAAAAATCGAACAAGTTGAAAGGCGATTTTATTACTTATTAGTGGATAACGAACCGCGCCAATTTGCTTTCGGTAATATTCAAAAGGCCTAACTTAGTGCCAGTATTTGATTTTTAAATTTAATTATCTAAGAGACATTTTCAATGAGTAAAGAAATTTTGTTAGCCGCTGAAGCGGTTTCAAACGAAAACAATTACCAAAAGAGCTATTTTCGAGGCATTGGAAACAGCTTTAACTATTGCAACCAAGAAAACTCACGAATTGAATATTGATATTCGTGTTGTGAGTTGATCGTAAAACAGGGTGATTTCACAACTTTCCGTCGTTGGTTGGTTGTAGAACAGTTCATAACATGACCCGTGAAATTAGCTTAGAGCTGCACAATTTGAAGATCAACTGTTCAATTAGGTGATGTGGTTTGAAGACGAAGTAGAATCAATCGAGTTCGGTCGTGTTGCGATTCAAACTTTTGGTCAAGTGGTAAAAACAAAATCCACGAAAGCTGAGCAAAATCATCAGCAATTCCGTCCAGATGAAAGGCAAAAATCATCAGTGCAACGGTTAGTAACCCGTGATAATATTTTCTTAAATTACAAGGTAAGAGTGAAGAAATATTAAAGGTGAAGCAGTTGATCGTTCGTGGAAGATGTTACCTCGCGAAAACTTCCGCCCAGGTGACCGTGTTCGTGGTGTGCTATGCAATCAAACCAGAATCAAAAAGGCCCTGATTTTCTTAACGCGTTCTAAACCAGTAATGCTGAAGAATTATTCAAACTGGAGTGCCAGAAATTGGTGAACAACTGATTGAAATTAAAGGTGCTGCGCGTGATCCTGGCTCTCGTGCAAAAATTGCCGTGAAATCAAACGATAAACGCATCGATCCAGTTGGTGCTTGCGTAGGTATGCGTGGTTCACGTGTACAAGCCAGTAGCAATGAGATGAGGTGGCGAACGATGTGATATCGTGCTGGGATGATAACCCATTTGCACATTTGACGATTAGCTGCAATGGCGCAGCAGATGTAAAGCTCAATTATCATCAATGATGAAGCACATTCTATGGATATTGCGGTAGGGAGTCTGCAAAATTAGCCCAAGCAATCGGTCGTAACGGCGAGCAGCCGTCTTACAACTTACAATTAACCGAGTTGGGCATTAAATGTGATGACTGTTGAAGAGTTAGATTGCGATCAAGCGGAAGATGGCAAAGTAATTAACGTAACTTCTGCGTTGAAATCGATGACGAATTTGCACAAGTATTAATTGAAGGAAACTGTACCTCTTTAGAAGCGATTGCCTATGTGCCGGTTGATGCGCGGCTGCAATTGATGAAGCTTGAGACGAAGATTTAGTCGAAGGTTACAAGCTCGTGCGATGCGCTTTAACGAGCCTTAGAGAAGAGGAAGAGCGCTTAAACAAGCGGATATCGATGAAAATTATTAAGTCTTGAAGAGATGGAGACGCCATATCGCGTATAAATTAGCGGAAAAAGGCGTACCAACCTTGAAGGGATTAGCTGAGCAAGAGCACAGAACGATTTAGCTGAAGATTGAAGATTATCAGCAGAGAAAGCGAGGCGAATTGATTATGGCTGCACGTCAAATTCTGCTGGTTCAGCTAGAGGAGGAATTCATGTGGCAGAAAGCAACTGACGCTTTCAGTGGAGATGGGTGCACAGCTAAAACTACTAAAGTGGGCGCAACGCTGCACAATGCTGGTGCAGAAACTAAAGCGGTAGAGAGTTAAAGAGACCTAAAATTTGATGCTAAAAGCATTACAAAGCAAAAAGCAAAAGCAGAGCAAAGCAAAATTAGCGGCTGAGCAAAAAGCAAGAAAAAGTATGGCTGCCAGAAAAAGCACCGGCTGAAGCTAAAAGCAAAAAGCTGAGGCTGAAAAACAAGCTGCTGAAGCAGCAAAGCAAGCAAGAAGCGCTTGAAAACCACCAGCACCAGTAATGCCAAATAGCAAACCGACCAGCGGCAGCGCCAAAAAGCAGAACAACCAAAAACAAGAGCGGTTGATCCTGAAAAAGAAGCGAAGAAAGAAAGAAAGCCGAACTTCGCCGTAAGCAAGAGAATTAGCGCGCCAAAAAGCAGGAAATGGAAAGCGAAACGCGCAGCAGAAAACGCACGCCGTTTAGCTTTGAGAGTGAAGGCGTGAAGAAGCAGTGAGATAATAACTTGATGATTTTGAAGATGAACGTTTTACCTCTAGCTATGCGCGTGATGCAGAGCGTGACAATGACATCGTAGCGAAGGCGACCGTAATCGTGGTAAAGGCGGAGTAGCCAAAACGCGAGGCGGCCGTGAAGACGGTAAAAACGAACGTAATGCAGATCGTCGTAACCGAAAAGATATGAAAGGTAAAGGTAAAAATATGGCAGAAAGGGGCGGCCCTTCCAGCAGGCGCTACTAAACCTGTGCAGAGTTGTGAAAGCGGATGTTGGCAGAAGTTGAGCGAAACTATCACCGTGGCTGACTTAAGCTAACAAATGGCAGTAAAAAGCAACGGAAATCATCAAGCTCATGATGAAAATGGGTGAAATGGTCACTATCAACCAAGTGATTGACCAGAAAACCGCGCAATTAGTAGCGGAAGAACTCCGGTCACAAAGTGATTCTTCGTAAAGAAAAATGAGCTAGAAGAAGCCGTGTTGGAAGCCGCGATGGCGATGCGAGTCACTCGTGCGCGGTTTGTTACTATCATGGGTCACGTTGACCATGGTAAACACACTACGTGCCAGCTATATCCGTAAAGCGAAAGTGGCAGCCAGCGAAGCGGGTGGTAATACCCAACATATCGGTGCATACCACGTAAGAAATGGATGACGGCAAAATGATCACCTTCTTAAGATACGCGCATGCTGCATTTTACCTCAATGCGTGCGCGTGGTGCGAAAGCAACGGATATCGTAGTAGCTTGTTGTTGCGGCAGATGATGGTGTGATGCCTCAAACTATCAGAAGCGATTCAACGCGCAAAGCAAAGCAGCAGCGCCTTTGAAAGTAGTAGCAGTAAAGCAAAATCGGTAGACCAGAAGCAGGCAGATCGCGTAGAGGCAGGTACTGCGCCAACATGAGTAATTTCTGAGAGCGAGTGGTGATGTACAATTCGTTCCAGTTTCTGCGAAGAAAGGGAACAGGTATTGATGATTTCAATGAGATGCTATCTTACTTCAATCAGAAAGTGCTAACGAATTAACCGCTTATAAAAGACGGTATGGCAAGTGGTGTAGTCATTGAGATCATACCTTGATAAAAGGTCGTGGTCGGTTGCAACCATTCTTGTACAATCAGGTGCACTTTAAACAAAAGGCGATATCGTTTTATGTGGCTTTGAGTACGGTCGTGTACGTGCAATGCGTGATGAGAACAGTAAAGAAGTAGAATCTGCTGGCCCATCTATTCCTGTTGAGATTATTAGGTCTTTCAGGCGTGCCGGCGGCGGAGTGATAGAAGCAACTGTTGTTGTACGTGATGAGAGCACGTGAGGTGGCTTTATATCGTCAAGGTAAATTCCGTGAGAGTCAAATTAGCGCGTCAGCAAAAAGCGAAACTAGAAAATATGTTCAGCAGCATGACTGAAGGCGATGTTGCAGAGCTTGACGTGACATCGTGAAAGCAGACGTACAAGGTTCGGTAGAAACAGTTTGCCAATCGTACAAGAACACTCCAGCTGCGGAAGTGAAAGTGAAAGTAGTGGGTTCTGGTGTAGGCGGTATTGCTGAGCGATGCGGCTGTAGCTGCGGCTTCAAATGCGATTATGGTCGGCACTAACGTTCGATGCAGATGGCACAATCAGCGCGTCGTGTAATTGAAAGTGAAAATATCGACTTACGTTATTATTCAATCATTTATGAACTGCTGAATGCAAATTAAAAGCTGCAATGAGGCGGTATACTGCAGCCTGAATTCAAACAAGAAATCATTGGTTTAGCTGAAGTGCGTGATGTCTTCCGCCATCCGAAATTTGGTGCGATTTGCAGGCTGTATATGGTCACTGAAGGTGTGATCAAACGTAACAACCCAATCCGTGTATTGGCGTGACAACGTGGTTATTTTGAAGGTGGGTTAGATTCTCTTCGTCGCTTCCAAAGATGACGTTTCTCAGAAGTCCGCAATGGTATGGGATGTGGTATCGGCGTGAAAAACTATAACGCGATGTTACAAGACGGCACGACCAGATCGAGGGTATTCAAGTGGTTGAGAATTAAACGCTCGATTTAATTCGTGGGGCGTGTGGACTTAGTCTCCTGCGCGCAAGTCAGCTCTGTGATTTTCGTGCGTGAATATTAAGTTCACCTTCCCTACAAGCGGTTGAATTTTGCAAAAGTTTTGCAAAGATTCGACCGCTTCTATATACAAAAGAGAAAATGTGAGATGAGGAATTTAAACGCAGCGATCGTGATTTGCTGCAAGAATTAGAGGTGGCTATCGTCTTACACAACGTGAGGTAAAAGACCCGCGTACATTGGAATGGTCACTGTTTCAGATGTTGAGGTTTCACGTGATTTGGCTTATGCTTAAAATTTTTGTGACTTTTTGTTGATAGCGACCAAGCTGCCATTTGAACAAGGCATGGCAGGGGCTTGAAAAAGCAAGTCCGTATATTCGCCTTGCTGGGCAAAAGTCATGCGTTTACGTATTGTGCCAGAATTACGCTTTGTTACGATGAATCATTAGTAGAAGGGATAGAATGTCTAATCTGGTTTCAAACATGATTCGCCAAGATGAAGCTAAGCATAAAGAGGACTAATTGTGTCAGACCTCGTAAAAGGCGTGATGTGCATGGAGTCTTTTTGTTAGATAAACCGCAAGGTGTTTCTAGCAATGACATTATGCAAAAAGTTAAACACCTATTTAAAACGGGATAAAGCAGGGGCATACAGGCGCGGCACGATCCACTTGCACCGGCATACTACCCATTTGTTTTGGGGGAGGCAGCAAGTTTTTCTCAATTCTTATTAGATTCAGACAAGCGCTATGTGGTAACAGCTAAACTGGGCGAACGTACGCAGATACTTCTGATGCCGAAGGTCCAGGTAGTACAAAAGCCGAGAGGTTAATGTGGCTGAAGCGGATATTTTTAGCTGCATTATCGGCATTTCGAGGGCGAAATCCTACAAGTGCCAACGATGTTCTCGACGCTTAAAGCATAATGGTAAGCCTTTGTACGAATATGCCCGAGCAGGCATTACCGTTGAGCGTGAAGCGCGTCCGATTACTATTTTTGAAATCAAATTTATCGACTACCAAGCACCATTTTAACATTGGAAGTGCATTGCTCAAAAGGCACTTATATTCGCACGTTAGTTGATGATTTTAGGCGAGTTTTTAGGCTGCGGTGCGCGTATTGTTTACCATGTTACGTCGGTTTGTGCGGTTGCGGATTATCCGATTGAGGAAATGATGCCAATTGAAGACTTAGCACTCTTAGCTGATAGTTTTCCAAATAGTGAATTAGACCGCTTATTGTTGCCGATGGATACTGCTGTCATCATTACCGCAATTAAATTTAACCGCCGAGCAAACTAAAGCGGTTGGATTCGGTCAAAGAGTCAAATTTGAGAATACACAAGCGTTAAATGGCTTGGTTCGATTATTTTTCAGAAAATGGAGCGTTCTTGGTATTGCAGAAATCACAGCAGGGAATATAATTCGCCCCTAACAGAATGGTTAATCTTTAAACAAAGTGGTGTTGCAAAAATTGGTCAAAAACAGACCGCTTGCTCATAAATCAATAGCATGACATCTAGCAATTTCTTTTAGTGTAGCGCTCGTTTTTAGGCGGTTGTTCGTCGCAAACGGCTAATAAAAGGCGAGATATTCAATCTTGCGATAGATGCGCCTTATAGCAAACCGCGTACACAGAATAACTTTAATGATTATGTGAACTTTTTAAAGCAAAAGGCAGCGGGTGCGGGCGTGTCTGCTAAAACCGAAATCACAACCAATTTATTCAATATAACGCGCGTTCAATTGAATTGGATCAACAGCAAGCTGCACGTCGTCGTGATCGAATTTACCGCCACCGCCGCCAAATCCAAATGGGGTAACGAATTATTTAAACAAGTATTAAACCAAAGAAAGGTCTCCCAAGCAGTTGACCGTTGGTATGAATACGCAGCACCTTTAGAAAAAGCTGAGTGCGAAAATTTGGGGTACAGAAAGAAGTACATCATGGCACTATAGGAATGGAAAATAGTTTTGGTAACAATCAGGTGATTTTGATGTGTTATCAGTGCTAGCTACCTAGCTTTTCGATGGTCGCCGTGAAAAATTATTTACGCAAAGAAATTCGTCAATGCCATGAAAATGCTAGATGAAGGCTCATTGAATCGCTATCAAATGGTGGGTTCTTGGGCGGGTGCTGGGGCAAACTCAGTTTATGCCAACAGCGTATTTAAGTTATGCAGCAGATGGTGATGGCGATGGTAAAAAGATATTTGGAATAATGAAGCAGATGCATTTGCATCTATTGCCTCTTATCTTTCTACCGTAGGTTGGGATAATTCCTTACCATGGGGCGTTGAAGTGAAGCTTTCTTCGCCGATTGATATTTCATTTTCTGGTATTGAAGATAATAAAGCAAAAAGCCTTGGCAGTGGCAATCTTAGGGGCGTTTGATAGCGTATCCAAATGGTCGTGAGTCAGCAAAATTGCTTGAAAATGAATGTTATTATGGCTAGTTCGCCCAGATAAAGAAGCCGGCAGAGCTTTCTTGGTTACAAGCAACTTCCGCACGTTAATGGATTGGAATAAATCGAACAACTTCGGCATTAGTATTGGTAAATTCGCTGACCGTATTTTTAGAAGGTGTGTGGGCAATAATCTTAAGCTAAACTCATAAGAGTTTAGCTTTTTATATCTTAAATTGACTTTAAATGCAAAATAATTGCATAATTATGCAATAAACGATATAAAACAGATTCTATTTTTAATAGTGAGTGAATTATGCGTAACACAGAATTAGTTCAATGGTTTCGGCAGATCAACCCTTATGTCAACATGCACCGAGGTAAAACTTTTTGTGATCATGTTAGATGGTAATGCGGTGGCACATCTAATTTTTCAATATTACCAACGACATCAGTTTACTGCACAGTTTAGGCATCAAAGATTGTCATTGTATTTGGCGCGCGTTATCAAATTGAACAGCTACTGCAAGCCCATCATATCGAAAAGCCGTTATCACCAACATATTCGTGTTACAGAATCCCCAAACGTTATCGCTGATTAAGCAAGCCGTAGGTGGATTGCATTACGACATTATTTCTCGTCTTTCGCTTCGTCAGCCGAATTCTCCAGTATTAAATGTGGTTGGTGAAAATGCAATTTTAAGCGCAACCTATTGGGGTGATTGATGGTGTAGATTACGGTTTGGTGGATTCGCCGCGTGAACGTGGAAGCGATTGAACATCAATTAGCACAAAATGCAGTGGTTGTGATAAGTCCTATTGCGCCGTCCGTAACTGGAGAAATGTTCAACACCCTTTGAAGAAATTGCCACGCAAATTGCGATTAAACTGAAAGCGAACAAGCTGATTGGTTTTTGTGATACGCAGGGATTACTGAATGCACGGGGAAACCATCACCGATATTCACCCACGAAAAGCAAAACGTTACGTAAAGGAGTTAATTACCAACGCGGTTATCATCCCGCCATTCCGCTTTTCAAAGCCGCAGTAGACGTATTAAATGCAGATATTAAACGAGCGCATTTTAATCAGTTACGTGAAGATGGTTCATTGCTGCAAAAGTGTATTCTCACGCGATGGCATCGGGACGCAATTTTCGGCTTAAGCTCTGAGCATATTCGCATTGCGACTTCGCATGATATTCAGGCATTTTGAGAGCTCAGTTCGCCCACTGGAAAGAGCAAAGGTATTTTAGTGAAACGTTTTCGCGCGAGCAGCTGGAAATGGAAGTGGGGCGCTATACTATTATTGAGCGTGATGGGATTGTCATTGCTTGTGCTGCGCTTAATGTTTTTCAGCGGATGGCGAAATGGCATGTGTTGCCGTGCATCGGATTATCGTGATTCATCCGTGGCGATGTGCTTTTAGAGGCTATTAAGCGCCGTGCGCAAAAATTAGGGGATTGAAAAACTCTTTGTGTTGACGTCGTCACAACCCAATGGTTTCAAGAGCGAGGGTTTGAACTTGCCTCTCAGATGATTTGCCTGCTTATAAGCGGGAGGTACAACTATCAGCGTATGTCTAAAGTGCTGATTTTAAACCTATAAACTTATCGTGCTACAAGCGGTCATATTTGACCGCTTGTTTATAAGATTAACGCACTAAATACGCTTTTGTTCTTCTAGTAATTGAGCAAGAAATGCCATAAACACTTTTACCTTGGGCGATAAAAACGGCGATGCGGATAAAAGTAGGCTAATATCAAGTTGAGCGATGCGCGTCTGTTAAAATAGGCACTAGCGCACCAGATTGTAATTCATCTTTTAACAAGAATTTGGGTGAGTTGATAATGCCTGTGTCCCCGCTTTTAGCGATGGCTACTAATGCAGAACCATTATTGCTTTGAACGGCGTGCTTGGGGTTTGGAAAAATAATTTGTTCATCGCCAATATTAAATTTCCAAGCACGATGCATATGGTAAACCAAACATGGATGATTGGCTAATTCATTTGGATGGGTTGGTGTGCCAAATTTAGCTAAATAAGCAGGAGAGGCGGCAATACTGTGATCGGATACGCCAATGACAAATAATGAGCTATCTTCTAAGCGTCCAATTCTTAAAACTAAATCATATCCTTCAGCCACCACATCTCACGACGATTACTAAATTCTAAATTTAAGGTTACGTTGGGATAGTGTTCTAAAAATCGATTCAAATACGGTGCAATAAAACGTGTACCAAAAATCCATTGGAAGAGAAATAGATATTGGCCCTTGTAGTGAACTGGCAATATCGCTGATGCTGTCTTCTGCGTCTTTTTAAATCATTGATAATTGGCACACAGCGCTGATAGTAGAGCATTCCCGCTCCAGTTGGGGGTAATTTTTGCGGGTTGTGCGATGCAATAGGCGAACGTTTAAAAACGCTTCTAGTTGAGAAACCAATTTACTGGCCATCGCGAGCGACATGTTCATTTGTTTTGCTGCTTGGGTAAAACTTTGGGTTTCGATCACCTATACAAAAAGGTTAGTGCGTTTAGTTTGTCCATTCTCTTCTTTTTCTGCTTTTATTCTGTTGTAATTTCTGTTTAGCCTTGTTATCGTAAAAATAGCGCGTGATCAACCCAAAAGGAATAATTTTGCGCAAATATTTATTTTTATTCATATTGAGTTAATTTCAGGTTAGGTAGATTGCTATGGGAAAATCATTAGTGATTGTGGAATCGCCTGCAAAAGCGAAAACCATCAATAAATATTTAGGTAGCGATTGTGTTGTGAAATCTAGCGTTGGCCATATTCGTGATTTACCTAAAAGCGGTTCTGAGGAAAGAAAAGAACGTGCTAAGCCGATCTCGACAAAAAGGCATAGGTGCTGAAGAAGAAAGCTAAGGTAAAGGCGAGAAAAAGATCATGGCGCATTGGTTAAACGTATGGGTATTGACCCTTATCATGATTGGAAAGCGAATTATCAGATTATGCCAGATAAAGGCAAAAGTCGTCGCAGAACTCAAATCATTAGCAGCAGACCATATCTATTTAGCAACCGACTTGGATAGAGAAGGGGGAAGCAATTGCTTGGCATTTACGCGAGGTTATTGGGGGTGATGAACAACGTTTTAGCCGTGTAGTATTTAATGAAATCACTAAAAATGCGATTCAAAAAGCGTTTGAACATCAGATAATCTCAATATGGATCCGCGTCAATGCACACAGCAAACCTCGCCGTTTTCTAGACCGCGTAGTGGGCTTTTCATGGATTTTCACCATTGACTTGTGGATTGCTCGTGGTTTTATCTGCTGGGCGTGTGCAATCTGTCGCAGTGAAATTATTAGTTGAGCGTGAGCGTGAAATTAAAAGCATTCCAACCACAAGAATATTGGGAAATTGTTGCTAATACTTTTTTGCACAACGTAAACCCCTTACCGTTAAGAGTTGAACAGCTTTAAAAGGCAAAAATGGCAAGCGAAAAACGAAACGCAAGCCATCGCAAGCGGTCGAAAATTTACGGCAATCTGCATTTGTTGTATCAGAAGTTGAGAAAAAAGCCAACCGCATCAAAAAGCGAGTCCGCCGTTTATTACTTCTACGTTACAACAAACCGCTAGCCACCGTTTAGGTTTTGGTGTGACAAATGATGTTGGCGCAACGTTTGTATGAGGCAGGGGTACATTACCTATATGCGTGACCGACTCAACCAATTTAAGCCAAGATGCTTTAAATATGGCGCGTAGCTATATTGAAAAGCCAGTTTAGCCTCGAATACTTTCGCCAGCGAAAACCAAATTTCTATTCCAGCAAAGAAAACGCACAAGAAGCGCATGAAGCCATTCGTCCTTCTGATGTTCGCAACACCATGCATGATTTAAAAGGAATGGATAAAGATGCTGAACGCCTTTATGATTTAATTTGGCGCCGTGGCTTGTCACGATCCACCTGCAAAAATACGATTCAACCAGTTTGAGTGTTCAAGCAGGTGATTATGAATTGAAAGCGAAAGGCCGTGTTTTACGCTTCGATGGTTGGACGAAAGTGTTGCCAATTCAAGGAAAAACAGCAGAAGATCAAGAATTGCCAGCAGTGGAGTTAGGACAAACTTTAACTTTAGATGCAGTGTTGCCAAGCCAGCACTGCAAACCACCTGCACGTTTTAGTGAAGCCGCTTTAGTTAAAGAGCTAGAGAACGTGGTATTGAGTCGTCCTTCAACGTATGCAGCAATTATTTCTACCATTCAGAGAACGCGGTTATGTTCGTGTAGAAAACCGTCGATTCTATGCTGAAAAATGGGTGAGATTGTTACCGACCGTTTAGATGAATCTTTTAGCGATTTAATGAACTATGATTTTACCGCGAATATGGAAAAACGCTGGATAAAATTGCTGAAGGTCAAGAAAAAACTGAAAGCGGCATTAAACCGTTTCTTTAAAGATTTTTCTGAACAGTTAACGCAAGCAGAGCTTGATGAGCTTGAAGGCGGTATGCGCCCAAATAGTTTAGTGCCGATTGATGTGGCTTGTAATCATTGTGGTCGCCAAATGGCATCATTCGTACTGCTTCGACAGGTGTATTTTTAGGTTGTACCGGTTATGCTTTACCTCGAAAGAACGTTGTAAAGAAACTATGAATCTGATTCCTGAGGCGGAATTATTAAACGTATTGGATAGTGAGACTGAAACCAAAGCGCTCATGGCTAGAAAAACGTTGCCCAAAAATGTGATTCGGCAATGGATAGTTATATGATTGATGCGCACCGTAAATTGCATATTTGCGGGAATAATCAGAATTGTGATGGCTATTTGTTAGAGCAAGGGCTCATTCAAGATCAAAAGGCTATGATGGCCCTGTTGTTGAATGTGATAAATGCGGCGAAGACATGCATTTGAAATTGAGTCGATTCGGCAAATCACATGGCATGCACATTGCGATAACACGCGTAAAATCTTGAAAAACGGAGAGGTTGCGCCACACGTGAAGAGCCAGTGCGTTCCTGAATTGAAATGCGAAAAAGCGGATGCATATTTCGTATTGAGAGATAGTGCAGTGGGGGTATTTATGTCCGCGCATAATTTCCCGAAAGTACGTGAGAGTCGTCCAGCAAAAGTGGCTGAATTAGCGCAATATCGTGAACGTTTACCAGAGAATTGCGGTATTTAGCCGATGCGCCTTAGCTGATCGAAGGTAATCCAGCTATTATTAGCTTTAGCCGTAAGAAAAACGTCAATATATCACCTCAGAAGCAAGAAAACGAAATGGATAATGGATTATCTAAGATGGACAATGGGTAGAGCGTAAGAAATAATATTAGATAAGCAAAGGCGAACATCATGTTCGCCTTTATTTTTCTTTTGCAAAAAGTTTAAAAACTAACCGCTTGTTACTTCTTCCAGAAACCTCAACGATAGGAATTTGCGGACGTTTCGCGCCAGATAATTCTTCTAACATTTCCATATCATTGATCATAATATATTTACGCATGAACGGTAATCATACCACTTTTTGGAAACGCCCTAGTAAGCGGCTGATGGTTTCAATGGTTAAACCTAAATAGTTACCGATATCGCCACGTGTCATCGTTAAGCGGAATTCTCTTGCAGAAAAACCACGTGCGGCATAACGTTGAGAAAGATTATATAAAAATGCGGCCAGTTTCTCCTCAGCGTTCATTTTTGATAATAATAAAATCATCTCTTGATCGCTTTTTAATTTCATGACTCATTAAGCGCATGATTTGATGGCGAATTTTCGGCATTTTACCCTGCCAAGTCATCAAAATTTCAAATGGAATCACAGATCATAGAGGTTTCAAGCGCTTGAGCAAAACCAACATGTTGCATATTCATAATGGCATCGAAACCAACTAAATCACCTGGTAAATGGAAAGCGGTAATTTGTTCCTCGCCACTTTCGCTTAAAGTGTAACTTTTGATAGTGCCAGAACGAATCGCATAAATAGAACGTAATTCATCGCCAGATTTGAAGATGATTTGAGATTTTTGAACCGGTTTTTCGCTCAATGATGTTATCAAGCTGAGTTAATTCATGCTCGTTAAGTGTGAATGGTAAACAAAGCTGACTGATGCTACAATTTTGGCAATGAGTGTGCAAGAGCGTCCGGTATGTTTGGAATCAGCAACAAGTTTCATACGTCCGTGAAATGTTTTATAAATTTGATTTATCGCAAAGTTTAACACTAAAAAGGTATTGAGAAAAAGTAGTCTGAGTATTTTATTAAAGGCTTAAAGTAATTTTTCAAAAATGAAGTTAATCACATTTTTCCCTAGTGAAGAATGGTAGTATTTATCATAAATTAAAAATTTAATAAGCAAACGCAAGGAGCTTCTTATGTATAAACATATTTTGAGTTGCCGTTGATCTTTCTGAAGAAAGCCTCGTATTATTTGAAAAGGGGGCAAATGTTGCAGAAAAAATTCGGCGCAAAACTTTCTCTTATTCACGTTGATGTGAATTTTTCTCGATCTTTATACCGGTTTTAATTGATATCAATATGTCTTCGGTTCAAGATGGTGTGATTGCTGAAACAAGCAAAGCATTAAATGATCTCGCAGGGTCAAATTACTTATCCTAAAGCAGAAAAACTCAATGGCACAGGCGATTTCAGCCAAGTACTAGAAGAAGCAGTAGATAAACATGATGTTGATTTTGTTAATTACGGGGCATCACCAAGACTTTTTGGAGCAAATTTATGTCTTCAACCCGTCAATTAATGAATAGCGTGAAAGTGGATATGTTGGTTGTACCACTTGATGATGAGTAATAAATTACGATAGAAATTCCTAAAGGGCGAAGCTGTAAAAGGCTTCGCCATGTAGTTCTGATTTTTAATTCTTGACGACATGCCTTTTTGACGATACTCCACCAAATTTTTGTTATCTGGAGGTTGGTAAAAATGTGAAACCAAACGAAGCTAAAGCCTGTCAAAAATTGTTTTGTGCCACATAACCATTTCATAACAAAATAAAAAGGCGCTTTCCATTCTGTTGTTGCTTGGAAGCAATTAAAATCATTTCAAATATATGACTATTATGAAAAACAATCTTCACTCTTTCCCACATATTCTGTGTTGGTAAATCTCATTGTCTTTACGCTTTCCGTTTAGGATTGGCATTATGGCAATCAGAACGTGTTTCTGCAGTAGATGCATGGGGACAAATGTTCCTACAAAGGGCTACGTATTGATATTGTTGCACTTTGTTATTTATTCGGCGTGCTAGCATTATTAACCGTATTTTGCATAACAACAAATTATGGTTAGTGCTACGTCTATAGCTGACATTAGGCAGTGTGTTTATTCTGTTTATGGAGTTGGCTACACTGCGTTTATTGAAACCTACGATTTCCGTCCAAACCGCTTGTTGATTGAGTATTTAGTTTATCCTCAAGAAGTCTTCTCTATGTTAGTAGAGGACATTTGACCGCAGTAGTCGTTAGTTCAGTGATTACTTTAATCGCAACGATGTTCTATTGGAAAACTTTCGGCGTATGCAGTCAAAAATTTAGCGGTTATGCGTTGGACATTACGCCCCGTTGCAGCATTGCTAATTATTGCCGTAAGTTTTATTGGAGCACGTTCTAGCTTCCAACACCGCGGGATTAACCCTGCAATGGTGGCCTTTTCTTCTGATGCATTAGTGAATTCATTAGTATTAAATTCAGGCTATTCACTGTTATTTATGCGCACAGCAATTCAAAGATGAAGATAAATCTTCTGAAATGTACGGCAAAAATGGATACTGATGAAATGCTACGTATTGTCAAACAGAGTCGCGGACGCCCAGAAAGTGATTATATTTCTGATAGAATTCCCGACCTTGACAAAAACCAAGCGACTTATCAAGGTAAGCCAAAAGAATATCGTGATTATTTTTGGAAGAAAAGTTTAGGTGCTCAATTTATTGGGACATTAGGTGGTAAGCCGCTTTCTCCAGAGTTTGATAAATTGGCTAAAGAAGGTTGGTTATTTGAAAATTTATACGCAACAGGCACGCGTTCTGTGCGTGGGATTGAAGCCGTAACCGCTGGGTTTACACCAACACCTGCGCGTGCAGTGGTGAAATTAAATAATGCACAAAATGGCTTTTTCACTATTGCTGATTTATTAAGCCAACAAGGCTATAACACTTCATTTATTTATGGAGGTGAAAAGCATTTTTGATAATATGGCGACTTTCTTCTATGGTAATGGATTCAAAACTATTATCGATCAGCAAGATTATAAAAATCCAAAATTTACTGCAACATGGGGCGTCAGTGATGAGGATTTATTCGATAAGGCAAATGAAACATTTACAGCGTTACAAAAAGAAGGAAAGCCGTTCTTCAGCCTTGTATTTAGCTCAAGCAATCATGATCCATAGAGTTCCCAGATGGCAAAATTGAGCTTTATGAACAACCTAAACAAACGCGAAATAATAGCTCAAAATATGCTGACTATGCGATTGGGCATTTCTTTAAACTAGCTAAAAGCCTCAAACTATTGGAAAGATACCATTTTCTTGGTAATCGCAGACCATGACTCGCGTGTTGCAGGGGCATCGTTAATGCCGATTAAACATTTCCATATTCGGCACTGATTTTAGGTGAAGGTATTCAACCACGCCGAGATGATCGCTTAGTGAGCCAAATTGATATGCCGACAACGTTACTTTCCGTTGCAGGGAGTTAGTGGAAATTATCCGATGATTGGATTCGACTCTGACCCAAAATGTGAATCCGGATCGAGCTTTCATGCGAATTTGATCAGTGCAAGCAATGATGAAAGGTAATCATGATGTAGTCATTCAAGCACCGAAGGTCGAAGCCAAAAGGTTACTATTATGATAAAAGCGACAGAAACCTTAACAGAAAACTGTGCCAGAAGCTATGAAAAAGAAGCGCTAGCGCATGCATTATTAAGGAGTTATCTCTACAAAGGTCGCCTATATCAATCTGGTAATGAAAAATAGCCAGAAAATTTAGCGAAAAACGACCGTTTTTGTGACAATACAAGCGGTCGTTTTTATTTTCTATTTAACAAATTTTTAATAAGAGACAAAAATAGGCGCAATTCTATTTAGCAATCTATATGAAATACGTATAAAAATGAGAAGAGGATTATTGCCTGCCGAAATCATGCGCGGGTAAATCTTAGATATTCAAATAACGATTTTTAAGAGATGATTTAAATGAAAACAACATCAGAAATCGAGACAATCTTTTTAGATTTTTCCATAGTAAAGGGCATACCGTTGTAGAAAGTAGTTCTCCTAGTGCCTGAAAATGATCCTACCTTGTTATTTACTAATGCGAGGGATAGAACCAATTTAAAAGATGTATTTCTAGGTAATGAAAAACGCACTTATACCCGCGCAACTACTGCGCAGCGTTGTGTGCGTGCTGGCGGTAAAACATAATGATTTAGAAAACGTAGGATATACCGCGCGCCATCATACTCTTTGAAATGATGGGGAATTTTAGTTTTGGTGATTATTTTTAAACAAGATGCTATCAAATTTGGCTGGGAATATTTAACCTCTCCACAATGGTTAGGCTTACCAAAGAAAAACTTTATGTAAACCGTTTATGAAACGGACGATGGAAAGCTTATAACATTTGGCACGATGAAGTAGGCGTGCCGGCTGAACATATTATTCGTATTGGTGATAACAAAGGTGCGCCATATGCTTCAGATAACTTCTGGGCAATGGGCGATACTGGTCCTGTGGCCCTTGTACCGGATCTTCTATGATCATGGTGATCATATTTGGGGCGGATTACCAGGTTCCCCAGAAGAAGATGGTGACCAGTTTCATTGAAGTTTGGAATATCGTATTTATGTAATTTAACCGTCATGCAGACGGTACGATGGAGAAAATTACCAAAACCATCAGTAGATACTGGTATGGGCTTGGAGCGTATGACTGCTGTATTGCAGCATGTTAACTCAAACTATGAGATTGATATTTTCCAAACGCTGATCAAAAACAATTGCAGAATTATTAAACGTAGAATTTAAACAATAAATCATTACGCGTAATTGCAGACCACATCCGTTCTTGCGCTTATTTAATTGCAGACGGCGTTGTGCCATCGAATGAAGGTCGTGGTTATGTATTACGTCGTATTATTCGTCGTGCAGTGCGCCATGGCAATATTTTTAGGTGCAAAGGTGCATTCTTCTATGAGTTAGTTCCAACTTTAGCTAAAGTTATGGGGGCATGCAGGTGAAATCATTTCACACACAAGCCCATATTCAAAAACGCTGCAAAAGCAGAAGAAGAGCAGTTTGCACGTACGCTTGAGCGTGGATTAGCATTGTTAGAAGACGAATTAGCAAAGTAGCTAATAATCAGTTATCTGGTGAAAGTTGCATTTAAACTTTATGATACTTTCACGGTTTCCCATTAGACCTGACTGCGGACGTTTGTCGTGAGCGTAATATTGCGATTGATGAGAAAAGGTTTTGAAGCAGAAATGCAAAGCACAACGTGAGCGATGCAAAAGCTAGCAGCAACTTTGGCATGGACTACAACAATGTAATTAAAGTTGAGGGTCAAACGCAATTTAAGGGTTATGAGACATTAAATACCGATGCAACCGTAGTCGCATTATTCAGCAATGGTGAGTCTGTTAATGAAATTAAATCTGGCGAAAAATGCGGTAGTGATTTTGAATCAAACTGCATTCTATGGTGAATCTGGTGGTCAAAGTCGGTGATAGCGGTTTAATTTTTCAGAAATTTGCAATTTCCAAGTTAATGACACACAAAAATATGGACAAGTTTTTGGTCATATTGGTCAATTAACTTCTGGTAGTTTAAAAAGTAGGCGATAAAGTTAAAGCTGAAGTTGAAGCACAACGTCGTCACGCAATTACCTTAAATCACTCAGCAACGCATTTGTGCATTCAGCACTACGTGAAGTGTTAGGTAACCATGTTGCACAAAAAGGTTCTTTTTAGTGAACGAGCAGGTATTGCGTTTTGACTTCTCTCAACCAGAGGCTATCAACAAAGCGCAACTGGCAGAAATTGAGCGTATTGTTAACCGTAAAGTAAGAAAAATATTCAAGTTGTGATTGAACAAATGGATATTGAATCTGCAAAAAGCAAAAGGGGCAATGGCGTTATTCGGTGAGAAATATGGGGATGTCGTACGTGTTGTAGATATGTCAGACTTCTCAATTGAACTTTGTGGTGGAGACGCATGTCAACCAAACTGGAGATATTGGTTTTATTTAAAATCACTTCTGAAGGTGCAGTTGCTGCTGGCGTACGCGTGTTGAAAAGCCGTTACCGGTGAAAATGCATTAGCATGGTTGCATAATCTTCAACAAATTGCACAAAAATAGTGCGGAAGTGTTAAAAACTGATGTGGCAAGTTTGGTGGAGAAAAATCCAACAGCTTCAAGATAAAGCAAAACGTACAGAAAAAAAGAACTTGAGCAGTTAAAAAACAAAACAAAGCTTCACAAGCAGGTGCAGATTTAGCAAAACAAGCAGGAGCAAATCAATGGTGTGAATGTGGTTGTTCAACAAATTGATAATGTTGATGCCAAAGCATTAAGAACAATGGTTGATGACTTGAAAAAATCAACTAGGAACTGCCATTATTGTGTTCGGAAGCGTAGTTGATGATAAAGTTAGCCTCATTGTTGGGGTAACGAAAGATTTAACTGACAAAGGTCAAAGCTGGCGAATTAGTAGGAGAAAATGGCCCAGCATGTAGGTGGAAAAAGGTGGTGGCCGTCCAGATATGGCGATGGCGGGTGGTTCTGAGCCGCAACATTTATCTAATGCACTTACATTTGCAAAAGAATGGATTCAGGCAAAAATCTAATAACTATAACTTGTCGTCTAGAATGATTCTAACGGCAACTGCCTTGTCGATTTTTAGCCTTCACAAGGCGAGATATAAATAGACCTGTGGAGGTTTTTATGCTTATTTTAACCCGTAAAAATTGGGGAAAGTTTGATTATAGGGGATGACGTTGAAATTACAGTTCTCAGCGTAAGAGGGAATCAAGTGAAATTAGGTGTGAATGCACCAAAAGAGTGCTGTACATCGTCAGAAATTTATGAGCGCATTAAAAGCAGCGGAAGATGGAGCTGCTGACGAATAGTTTGCTATATTAAAATACTCACTGCTTGCTGTGGCAAGTCACAGAAATCATTAGTCCTTCAGCTAAATGTGGTAAGGATGTCTCCATATAAGGAGATAAGCTGTAATTCCTGTTGCAGGTTTAGGTGCAAGAATGCTTCCAACAACGAAAGCAATTCAAAAGAAATGTTAACCATTGCGGATAAGCCATTGATCAATATATTGTTAATGAATGTGTAGCAGCTGGTATTAAAGAAATTGTGCTATTACTCATTCTTCTAAGAATGCTGTGAGAACCATTTTGATACTTCATTTGAACTCGAAACTATGCTTGAAAAACGCGTTAAACGTCAGCTATTAGATGAAGTACGTTCTATTGTGTAAAAGATGTAACGTTAATGCACGTTCGTCAAGGTCAGGCAAAGGTTTAGGTCACGCAGTACTTTGTTCACGAGCAGTAGTGGGTGATGCACCATTTGTTGTTGTATTACCTGACGTTATCTTGGCAGATTTTTACAGCAGAATCACTGAAAACTTAGCTGCTATGATTAAGCGTTTTAATGAAACTGGATATAGCCAAATAATGGTTGCGCCAGTGCCAATGGAAACCGTGAGTAGCTATGGCGTAGCAGATTGTGCGGGTGAAGAAATTCCAGTAGGTGGTTCAGCCAAGATTGTTAAAAATGGTTGAAAAACCAGCAGTGGAAGAAAGCACCATCTAATTTGGCTGTAGTAGGACGTTATGTTTTCTCGAAAAATATTTGGAACTTGCTAGAGAAAAACTCCAGTAGGCGTTGGCGATGAAATTCAATTAACTGATGCAATTGACATGCTGATTGAACAAGAAACCGTAGAAGCATTTAATATGACCGGTCGCAATTTTTGACTGTGGCGATAAGTTGAGGTTATATGGAAGCTATTCGTAGAATATAGCTTACGTCATAATAAATTTGGCGCAGAGTTTAAAGATTATATTAAAAAGCTTGCTAAAACACTTTAATTCAAGAATTTAAAAGCCCCATTAGGGGCTTTTTATTCTAAAACAATTCTTCCTCTAATTTTTCAATCGCAGCAATGCATTTCTGCTTTCGATATTCTGTTTCTTGAATACTATTTTTCAAATTGCCGCTTAACTCTAGCATCTGTCGTTTCAAATCCTGTTCAATTAACCAGCTTGTTTTTCATGTAATGCTCTTAATGCTTTTCGATACTCATTGAGTCGTTTGGAGTGCTGGTAAACTATGAATATTTTCAGGAATTGATAACTTGATTGGAATAGCGCTTGTTTCTCTGGTTTTTAATATGGGCAACTGCGCGTTTTAGTGCATCGAATTGGCGTAATAATCGTGCAGCATAAACTTCAGCGTGTTCAGTATCTTTTTGTTGAGTTAGTTGTGTAATGGTTTCTTGCATCTCATAAACAAAATGCAAAACGAGTTGTGTTTTTAGTAAAACAGTCATCAAAAACGACCGCTTCTTGGTTTAAAAATGGTGTGAAAAATGCTAAATAAGAGGAAAAATCTTGAGCGTGAATAGGCATAAATTAACGAATAAAGTTGTTTTTCCTATTATAAAAGGGAATTTTTGAAAAATAAAATGAGTATTTTGTGTATGGAAGCTACTATAAAGCAAGTAAAATTGAGAACTACATCACAAAATAATTTTAAAAGCGTAAATTTAAGTTGATTAAGGTAAAGTCATTATAAATCAATAAGTTATGTTAACTTTCCCAAGTGAAGAAAAATACATTTTAAATGTTGGAAAATGCTCCATTTTTGATGGTAAGTTTATAACTAATTGTTTTTATTATGTTTTTAATAAATAAATTTACATCATTGCCTATTGACAGCATGGAGTCTTTTTGCGATTATTTCCACGCAAAGACATTTTCACAGGTACGAACTAAATGTAAAAATTTTGGAAATTACTCTTAGCACGTCTCAAAAGAGTAGTTGTACAATATAAACCTACACTTGAAAGGTGATTGTTATGACTCTTGTTGCATTATCGGTTGCGGCTTTCACAGCATCTTCAGCTCAGACTGTTACCGTATTGAACACAGATCAAACTAAAGTTGATTTTGATGGTTCATTACGTTTAATCTTAGAAAAAGCTAACACAAGACAACTGTTGCTACTAACAAATCTGAGAAAACTAGAGGCTCAGCGTTACGTAATGCAGGTTCACGTTTTTGGTGTGAAAGTTAAACACAACTTAGGTGAAGACTTCTACGCATTGAGGTCGTTTAGAGTTCCGTTTTGATGAAAACTGAATCTCGTGACCAATTCGGCGATTTATACGCTAAACGTGCTTATGTAGGTTTAGGTAGCAAACAATACGGTGAAGTAACATTCGGTCGTCAAGTAACTATCGCTGATGATTTAAGCCAAGCGAATGACTACGAATATGGTCTTATTCAAAAAGGTGCTTATGTTGAAAACTGCTGGTACTGGTGTAGTACGTTATGACTATAAAGGTGTTGAAGGTTTTACAACTTAGCGCAAACTACAACTTTGGTCAAGGACACAAGAGAATGGTGCTACATTATCGAGCTCCAACTAAAAATGCATATGGTGTAGGTGCATTATTCGCACAAGATAACTTTGATGCTCGTTTTGCATGGTCACACTAACTATGAAACTGGTTCAAACGATGTGAAAACACCGCAAAGATGGTTACTCAGCATCTCTTGGTTATACAGTTGATAATTTCAAATTAACTGGTGACTTCGGTTATGCACACGTGAGCTGGTGCGAAAAATCAGCATAAATTCTATGTTTCTCCAGGCTTTGCATATCAAGTAATTCCAGCATCTAAAGTATATATGGTAACTACTTATATGAACGTGCTGAAAGAACAACACGCATCTAAAAGCAACTGCACAGTTTCTTATTAGGCGTAGATTACAAATTCAGCAAAGAAGTTGTTGCGTTTGTTGAAGGTAAATACGTACGTGCTAAAAATTCGATTACACAGGCAATGGCTACAACTACACAGCTAAAGTTGAAGACAAAGCTATCGGCGTAGGTATGCGTGTATTCTGGTAATTGTTAAACAATTATCGTAATTTGAATCAACCCCAGCATTATGCTGGGGTTTTTCTTTGATTAAAAATTTGATCTGCTTCTCATAATTTGTTGCTTGTTATTTCAAGGATAAAAGCACTACGCTATGCAAAATGGAGTGCATCTTCATTTAGAGAATTTAATTTGGGAGCGATAGTGCTCATTAAGGAGAATAATATGTTATTAGGTGATCTTACTCGAGCGGATTATGCGAAATCATTACCGTCAGTATTTGCAAAATTATGTGAAAAATTAACCGCTTTTGAGATCTTGCTAGTTTGCCATTGAGTTTGGCAACCATTAGTAGATGATATTCAAATGAATGTTATGACATTTGAAACCTCAATGCCATGAAGGTAAACAAGCAGAAATGCATCGTAAATTTGTTGATATTCAATTAGTTATTGAAGGCGAAGAGATGATTGAATATGGCATACACAACAACCAGATTTAGCCAAATTTGATGAATATCGTGATGAAGATGACTACCAATTAACGCCAGCTATTGAAGATAAAAATGAGGTTATCTTAAAACCAAATCAATTTGCTATTTTCCTCCCTTTACGAACCGCATAAACCAGGCAATACCGTTAACGGCAAATCTCAAACGATTAAAAATTAGTAGTAAAAGTACCAGTTGAGGCGCTATAAGCGGGAGGTGTGTTATGTCCACACAAGGGAAAATTCTAGACAAAATTGGTGCATTGCATAGTAGCTTAACGAAAACAGAAAAGAAAATTGCCACCGCAATTTTGGCGTCTGATTTATTAAGCCAATGTTCATTATCTGAAGTCGCAACTCAACTCGATGTGGGGAGGCGACCTTTATTCGTTTTTGTCGCACATTAGGCTTTTAAAGGTTATACAGATTTTTAAATTAGATCTGGCTGTGAGCTTGCCTACCCAAGATAGAGCGAATCGCGTTTTATTAGATACAGATGTTTCAGAACGATACGCCAAAAGAAATCGCTAGTTAAATTGCAAGCCAGCCTTAATAATGTCATTACTGAAACACTTAATTTGCTTGATTTCGAGGAATGAAAAAGTTACGCAAGCGCTTCGCATGGCAAAAACGCATTATTTTTGTTCGGTGTAGGGTCTTCAGGGGCTGACTGCAGAAGATTTTTAAATTTAAGCTAATGCGAATTGGTTATCCCATTGATGCGGTTACCAATAATCATTTTATGTATATGCAAGCCTCTTTAATGAAAGAGGGGATAGTTTGCAATCAGGGATTAGTCATACTGGTTATTCAGAAGAAACGTATAAATCATTAAAACTAGCGAAAAGAAAAATGGCGCGATTACTATCGCTTTAACGTCATAATATGCGCTCGCCAATTACTAATGTATCTGATTATGTAGTTAGTCAATGGCAATCGCCAAAGGAGCATATTCAAGGAGACTCTCTCGGTACACGAATGACCCAATTATTTGTGTTAGATTTGATTTATATGCTGATTGTTCAAGCTAACCCAGGCAGTGCATTAGAGTTTAAACAAAAACAATGCAAGTATTGCAAGATCATCGTTTACCGATCAAATAAGGTCTTTTGCAAAAAAATTCGACAAAAAAATGACCGCTTGAAGCTTGCAATTCAAGGGTATTCTATTAGAATTTTAGGACAAACCTATTTCTAATGGGTGCCCTTTTTCATTTCAACAATAGAGGCAAACACATGACACAAATTTATAACTTCAGCGCAGGCCCTGCAATGATGCCTAAAGCAGTATTAGAACAAGCTCAAGCAGAATTATTAAACTGGCGAAAAATCAAAGGCACTTCTGTAATGGAAGTGAGCCACCGTGGTAAATATTTCTCAGAACTAGCTGCGCAATCAGATAAAGATTTCCGTGAGCTTTATCACATTCCAGACAACTACAAAATTTTATTCTTACAAGGTGGTGCACGCGGGCAATTTGCGGCAATTCCAATGAATTTAATTGGTAAGAAGAGGTAAAGCACTCTATTTAAAATAGCGGTCACTGGTCTGCAACAGCAGCAAAAAGAAGCGCGTAATTTCTGTGAGATTGATGAAATCAATATTACAGAAACAGATTCTAACAGTACGTGATTTCTGTGGTGAGAACCGATTTTTTTCTGATATTGCAGAACAGTATGATTATGTGCATTACTGCACAAAATGAAACGATTTCTGGTGTAGAAATCAAAGAAATTCCAAATGTAGGGAATGCAGTATTGGTGGCGAGATATGTCGTCTAACATTTTATCAGGTGAGATTGATATTAGTCAGTTTTGGACTGATTTATGCGGGTGCACAAAAATCTTTGGGCCAGCGGGTATCACAATCGTTATTGTGCGTGAAGATTTAATTGGTCATGCTCGCCAAGCAACGCCATCTATCTGGAATTATGAAACGCAAAGCCAATGCAGATTCAATGATTAACACACCACCAACTTTTCTGCATGGTATTTATGTGCGCTAGTGTTTAAACACTTATTGAAAGAAGGTGGCGTAAAAACCGTGGAAGCGCGTAATCTGAAAAAGCAGAATTACTTTATCAATATTTAGACAGCAGCACTTTCTACCATAACTACATCTTCGTAAGCCAAAACCGTTCTGTAATGAATGTCACTTTACGACAAATAACGATGAATTGAATGCGAAATTTTGTAGCAGAGGCAACTCAAGCTGGGCTGCAGGCATTAAAAAGGGCATAAAGTATTAGGCGGCATGCGCGCTTCTATTTATAACGCAATGCCGATTGAAGGTGTTGAAGCACTGATTGCATTTATGGACAAATTTGCGAAAGAAAACAGTTAATTTCATGAGTAAACAAGCGGTTAAATTTGAACGCTTGTTTGCAAAATGATAAACAGATATGAAAAAGGCGAACTTTGCAGAGTTCGCCTTAATTTTACTGTTTGTGCAGATTAGAGTTCGCATTACGCGGTGCACGAGGGAATGGAATTACTTCACGAATGTTTTGTAAAGCCAGTGACATACACAATTAAACGTTCAAAGCCTAAACCAAAGCCAGAGTGCGGAACAGTACCGTATTTACGAAGATCAGCGATACCACCAGTAATCTTCAGGATTTAAGCCCATTTCTACCATACGTTTTATCTAATACTTCTAAACGTTCTTTCACGTTGTGAACCACCGATAATTTCACCGATTCCTGGTGCTAAAACGTCCATTGCTGCTACTGTTTTACCGTCTTCATTTAAACGCATGTAGAATGCTTTAATGTCTTTCGGATAGTTTTTCACAACCACTGGCGATTTGAAGTATTCTTCTGCTAAGAAACGTTCATGTTCAGAAGAAAGGTCGATACCCCAAGAAACTGGAAACTCAAACTCTTTGCCTGATTTTTAATAAAATCTCGATTGCATCAGTGTAATCAACTTGCGCGAATGGCGATGCAATGAAGTTTTTCAAGACGAGTAATAACATCTTTATCAATATGTTTTTGCAAAGAATGCCATATCATCAGGACGTTCGGCTAATACTGCTTTAAATACATATTTCAACATATCTTCGGCTAATTTTGCATTGTCAGCTAAATCTGCAAATGCAAACTCAGGTTCTACCATCAGAATTCAGCTAAGTGACGAGTCGTGTTAGAGTTTTCTGCACGGAAAGTTGGGCCGAATGTATAAACTTTGCTTAATGCACAAGCATAGGTTTCGCCGTTTAATTGACCAGATACAGTTAAGAATGACTCTTTACCAAAGAAATCTTGGCTGAAATCGACTTTTACCTTCTTCAGTACGTGGTAGGTTTTTCTAAATCTAGTGTTGAAACACGGAACATTTCTCCAGCACCTTCAGTATCAGATGCGGTGATTAACGGTGTTGCAACCCAATAGAAACCTTGCTCATTGAAGAAACGATGAATCGCTTGTGCTAAACAGTGACGCACACGTGCAACTGCACCGATTAAGTTAGTACGCGGGCGAAGGTGTGCGACTTCACGTAAATACTCAATAGAGTGGCGTTTTGCTGCCATTGGATAAGTATCAGGATCTTCAGCCCAACCAACCACTTCAACATGCGTTGCTTGTAATTCTACTGTGACCTTCTGCCGGAGATTCTACAATCTGACCGGTTACAACCACAGAGCAGCCAGCCGTTAAGCGTAATACTTCATCTTGATAATTTGGTAAGTCGTTATTGATAATAGCTTGGATAGGATCAAAACAAGAACCGTCATAAACGGCTAAGAAAGATAATCCCGCTTTAGAATCGCGACGGGTACGCACCCAACCACGAATTGAAACGGTTTCGCCTACCGCAACTTTACCGGTTAGGACTTCTGAAACTGTTGGAAATTTGAACATTGAATACCCTCAAAATAATATTTTCTAGCATTTTAGATAAAATCCTCGCTATTCTACTAGAAATCTAGCTGTGGCGGGGGATTTTTCTCATCTAGCTCAAAAACAGAGCAATCATTTCAGGAAATATCCCGCCTTTTTGAACAAAAGAGTAGCACTAATAAAAAATTAAAAATTTTTATAAAAAGATGAACTTTGTGAAAGCAGTTTAGTCAGATATATCGCTAACTGACTGAATTTATCAGCAAAGTCATTTCATAGGTAAGACCTCCGCCCGTTTCTGATTATTGGATTCGGGCTATATCGTCCGTTTTTGTCCGCTTTTTGTCGGTTTTCCGGTAGTAGTATCAATAGCTTATGCGTCAGTCAGCGCTTCTGATTTTCTCCGTTATTAAATTTCGTATTTCTGTTTTTGTCGGTTTTTATCGGTTATTATAGGTCATAATTACGCTAACTTTACGCTAAAAATCAGAGGGAAAATAGCAACTTTTTCGTAAAAGCAAGGGGATAAGATTCGGGCTGAAATTGCAATTAAAGGCGTTCTGAAAATCAAAATCCTTCAGAACAAAAAGCAGAAGCACAGCATTGGGCATATGAAGAAGAAAGAAAAATTAGAACATTAGCTGAGGTGGGAAACTTGATGCTCTTTTTCAGATGTGCTGGAGCGATATTTGAAAAGAAGTGTCCGTAACCAAAAACTCTTACCGCAAAGAAATGATGGGCTACACCGCATGATGGACGAGCCGATCAGCAACTTATTTGTGCGGACATCAATAGAGATGATACTCAATGCATGGATTGCTTCACGGTTGAGTACTGGTGTTAAAGGCTCAAGTGTGCGCCGTGAACTCTCTGTGCTGAGTAATGTTTTTCAAATTTGCATTAGAACGTTGGAACTACATTTTCAAAAATCCCATGATAGGGTGAGATGTTCGAAACCGGAAAAACCTCGAAACCAACGATTTACCCTGCTGAAATAGAAACTTTACTTGAACTCAGTGGCTATCACAAAGGCTTGAGAAAGCTAGGGCAAGGGTTGGTGCAGCAATGTTGTTTGCGATTGAAACGGGAATGCGTGCCGGCGAAATCTGTAATTTAAAGTGGGAAAATGTTTATTTTTGAAAAACGCATTGCCCATTTTACCCATGACAAAAATGGAACCTCGCGAGATGTACCGCTTTCACTGCAGCGATCAGAATTCTAAAGCAGCAGAAGAAATCAAAGTAGATGAGAGGTAGTTCAACTGAAAAAGCGATGTATTAAGTCGCTTATTTGTAGAGATGAAATCCGGTGGAGAATTATCACATTTGAATTTTCATGACACACGGCGAGAAGCATTGACTAGATTGGCGAAGAAAGTGGATATTTATGACTTTGTCGAAAATATCTGGGCATAAAGATATTAAAATTTTAGTTTCAACATATTATGCCCCCGATATGTCTGAGGGTGGCTAATTTACTCGATTAGCGAAATCTTGGTGTATAACGTTTAATCCATTTAATCACATCTGCACTGCGAAAATGTAATCCTCTATTTAATACATTCTCAACTGGCTTTGGGAAATCTGGCTTTTTACTGATTGTACTTTGCACGGTGTCGTAACTGCAATTTAGCAGTATAGCGATATCGTGCAAATCAATTAGTACTGACGATTTATCCGTTAATTGAGAAAGTACAATCGTTCTTTCTGTTTTTGGATAATGTAATCTTTATCCATTTCTAATTTACTTTTTATCTTCTTCGGCCATTTTCAACCCTCAATTTTTACTCAAAAACAATCTCCGCACCATTAAATCTAATGCGGTTGTTACCCATAAAGCTGATAGCTTCGCCTAAAAATCAGCCGTTTTTACGGGTGTCTGTAATCCAACGGCTACCGATTCCGCGCAGTTTTAGCGCAAAATCTAGCCGTTTTACTTCATCAGCATGTTCTAATAAAGAATTTTTCAACGTCATTCTTAACTTTCCCCTCCGTACGGTTATTGACAGAACTCCAAGGGCGTGCTACGCACGCTATGAATAACAGCCTCAGCCTGTGGCTGAGGCTGTGTTGATGTTCTTGCGTAAAATCCAGACTTTTTCAGACGGGTACAAACAAAATCAGCCCCGCTTTAAGTTGATTGAATACGCCTACCACCTTGCGAGAAATCTCGCCGTAAGTATTTGGTTCACGATCTTCGTATTTTGCACGTGCCAATAAGTCAGCACGCTTAACAAATGCGCCCCCTTGTAATTCCGTGTATAAATCCCAGCGCCCTCATCGCACGCACGAATGAGTGCAGTAAGCCGTGCATCTTGTGCACATAACGCCCTTTTAATCGGCGAAGCTCACGATACATGGGTCATGGGCGAACCACCCACTTGTTGAAATTGACGAATACGCCAACGGCTTGCCCAAGCAGATACATTCTTGGCAAGGTCTTTGCATTTTTCGCCTGTCTCGTCATCTAACTCATCATCCATTGCATAGCCGTCGATGTTCTTCGCAATATATTTTGCGATGTATCCTGTTGCTGAGCCTTTTGCCTCATCAATCGCCTTAGCAGTAAAGCGGTGCGTTGTAGCACCCGCTTCATCACCGTCTGTTCTAATGCATAACGAAGAAAGGTTGCGCACGGCATCAACCTGTTCTGGCAACATTGAAAAAAGCATATGCCAGTGTGGTGTGCCGTCATGATGTGGCTCTACCACACGGAAACCGAGCAGCTTGATATCTTGACGAGCAAGGCTTGTACGCACTTTTTGCCCAAACGTTACACAAATAGTTCTGCGTATCTTTCGGGTTGCTAAGTTCCATTTGGTATTAAAAGCCTTTTCGTGCAGAGGCGTGATAAGCCGAAGGGGCACGATCGGCGTGTAGGAATTCGCCAACATAGCCCATGCGCTTTCGCTAATTCTTCGAAGCCACGCATGCGCACCATTAACTCACAACGGCGAATAGCAGGATTAGAAACGGTTTTGTAGAACATCTCTTGCAAATCGATGCGTTCTTCTTCATCGTCTGCATTGATTAACTCCATCTGCTTGATGTAGTCGGTATTCTTCCGTTTCTGATCACGCCACATATTCACGCACTCACGGCTAGCGTGGGCTTGCGCCTTTTTGGAACTTGTCCTACGGCAATCGCTAAATGCTCACGCATTTCATTGCGTAAGCGCCAAAGTTTGCGAATCCACCAATCTTTATCTAGCATTTTGCTCATCGCAATATCACGCTGTTCATCAGTCAATTTGCCTGCAGTGAATTTATCCCAGCTAGGCGCTTTAAGCCGTATTGTTGCGTTCTGTAAGCTAATTTGTGATAAAGCCCACCCATCACTTCATCAATTTCTGAATCAGCTAAACGGGGCAGTTCAAAATATTTCTCACGGAATTCGCCGAAAAGTTGGAACATCTCGCTGAAGCCTCAATCGCAAAAGCTTCTACTCATGACGGCCACTTCTAAACCTCGTTTTTGCGTAAGTGAATCGTGCGACCGTTGCGCTCAAGCACAACATCACGGCGGGCAAGGTTGATATTTGGTGCAAGCGGGTAGCGATGCCATCACGCCTTCAACGCGCGCTAAAATACGCTTTATTACCATCAACGCCACGCATGGTGTGACGAATCCAGCGGTTAGCCGCAGCACGGCCTTGTTGTTGGAAAGTCTTTTTGTAACGGCGAGCAAAGTACTTTGGCGAGAAAATCAGGTAAGCCAGAAATGAACTGATTGGTATAATCAAAGTCATCGGCATTCGCTTGGAAAGATCAATTTGTGAAGGAGTAAACCATCAGGGATTGGGCGTTCAATTTCGCTTGAGCTGGCGCATAGCAACGCGTGCAGCATGTTCTGCCGCACGTGCTGTATCTACCTCATTTGCTCTTGCTTGATAATCCCAACCCGTCATCATTTTGCCTTTTTGTTAAACTTACTAAAAATTTGACCGCTTGCGCTAAGTCTAAAAATCCCATTATTTGAACAGTCTTAATAACATCCCTGCATCATTTCGGATTAACCGACACACAAAATAGTGTTGCGATTTTGGTAAAATCCCGTATTGCTTTGGCGCCTGTTTTATTGCCATTCCAAATCCAAATTGTTTGTTTCATTTATTTAAACCACCTCAACTTTTACCGTGGTCGTCACTTTTAGTTTCTTATGCTGTGGTCGATGTTCTGCGAAAATGCTTGGTTGCGTGGTCGCCAGATAACAACGCGATATCACGCCAGTCGAAGTCGTCCCATACTGTTTCATTTACATCATCGATTACGTAGCTCAGTGCATCGTCTAAGCTATCGATTGTGGCTAATTCAGCTAATTCATCGCAAAAATAGCCATACACGGTTACTTCATCGCTAGATAACGGCTCGATGAAATGGGTATAAGTTCTTACAGACATACTTCCTCCGCATACCGTTTTTGCATAATGCAAATAATGACGCTGCGCCGATTTATTCCCAGTTTTTACCCAAACTGCATGCCACATATTGCACAAAAAGTGATTTAAACCTGCCATTGTTAATCTCTCTCATTTATCCGTTTTTCAAAGGTTAATGATGCTTTTTCTTGATGCCCCTTAAAGCCTTCGCCACAAACCTCAACCCCAAAGCGCGCAACTGTGTAAAGTTTGTTGCTTCTTGTTTGCTATAGCCACCCCAATGTTTTGGGGGTTAGGGTCAAAATCAACAAGCTTTAGTAATAAACGCCTTATTGGCATCTGTGGCACTTGCCCAATATCTGCCTAGTTTATCTATCGTAAATTCTTGCTTTTTCCGTTCGACTTTTTGCTTTTTGATACTCGAACAACAAACTCCGCTCAGCCATTTTTCTTTACCCCATCGGGAAGTGTTTACCATTACGCCATTCATTTTTGCTCGTTGCCACCAAGACAACGTTTGTTCACGCTTTAATTTCGCCGTTTCTAATTGCAGTTTGGCGATTTGTCCCCGCATTTGTGTTGCCTTCTTTCTAATGCCGCTAACCGGTCATCGGCTTGCTCACTATCAATTAACACCAACTCCCGAAACTGATCGTTTTTGCCGAAAGTGAATCTACTTTTTGCGACAGGGCATATATTCACTCGCCGTTTTCGAATTTTGTTGAGTCTTGCCCAACGTTGTTTTTCCATCTGTTTACTGCTCATTTTTGTCCTTTTTCTGAAATTTGAGGTGCAAAATCTCAGCTCCGTAAAAAGCTGAGTAAATTTGCCCCGCTTGTACGAAAATTAACGCTACTTAAACTGCTTTTTCTTGCTCGACCACACCATCAAATAAATCCGGTGTATTCAAATCTGATTCCTTCAGCAGTTTATTCACGCGTAACGCCTCTGGTCGTTCTTTATAGACTGGCGTTCGCACTCGTCACCACTTGGCTTAATACCTTGTGTTCAGTTCCGCAACTACTGCAATACATCACCCGTATCAACCGCTAATAAACCAATCTGAAGTTCTCACCTGTAGATGTTTGCTACCGCAATTCACGCATTCGTGATTTACATTTGCCATTTTACCTTTCCTACCTTCCCTTTTTCGTGCTACATTCCCAGTTCTTTATTTTTACCTTAGGGAACCCAAAATGAGCACGACTACCCAGACCACCAAAAACTTATTGACAACCCTGACTTTGAGATTCACGAGCAGGCTTCGCAATCAGGCGTTACGCCATGTTTTGCTGGTACTTCAAAAATTCAATGACCGATAATCAGCGCGCTGGAATTAACAGACTTGTATCAACAAACAGAGCGACCGTTTGCAAGACGACATTGGCCTGACTGAAGAGCAGACAGAAATTCTCTGAATCATTGCAGTTTGCGCTTGAAAACGTTCTGGATAATCCCCGTGATCAAGTATCGTCAATGAAATAGTGAATTCGCCGTTTCTCATTTTTCTTAAGTGGAATCTTCCACGTGCTGAAGCGCCCGCCGTTGGGCGTTTTTCTTTCTCACACATCTTAACCTCCTTACGGTTTGTGTTATATTTCCTATTTTATTAACTAAAAAGACAGCTATGAAAATATCACTCTAAAATGAAATTAGAGATTTTTTATTTACTTAATAATGATCATTGGCACATGGTTGATCTGGTAAATTTATCCTGACTTCGAATGTACATTGGCTTATTCAATTTCTAGTTATCATGTTAATGACAGCATTAAGTTATTTGATTTACCCTAAAATTGAACAAATTAGCCAAGAACTGATCAAGAACCGCGACCATATAAATTCTCTTTATCTAGGTGGTACATTATTTTCTGTGTCATTATGGGATTTACTTTAAGCACCTTCAGCCAACAAGAGCTGATGGAGTTCGGCTTTAACTTCCCAGAAACACAGGCTAAAACGCATGGCCTATTACCTCTGGTTAAAAATGATATTTATTACACTCGGTGTTTTACATCTACCGCGGTGTATTCGATACGACAGCCATAAGCACGGCAGCCATTAAAAATCCTAGAAAATCCATAGGCGAAGTAATTGCAATCATAACCATTGATAAGGAATGAAAATAAGAATACCTGCGCCCCATTTCAGGCGCCGTTTTGTCTTTTTAAAATCTGTTTAATCCAATCAATCATGAGTTTACCTCGTCTTGTTTTACTTAAAAAGGAATGTTTGATAATGAAGCCGAACTCGGCTACAACCCCTATGCTAAAGTCCCAGCGCCACACCGAATCGCCCATCGCCTCTCGCACAGCTTTATGCAGCGTGGCAACTTCCGCCTGAACTTGAATCAACTGCTTTCTTGTCAATGCTTGCTTTAATTTCTTCAATGCAAGTGAGTCAGAATCCTGCTCAGCGGTTAAAGTTAGCAACAGACCAATTTCATCAGCTATTTCCTCAAGTGAACGAAGCCCAGCGCTTTTTGAACATAAACTAAGGCTTGCCTAATCTATCTGCTGGAATCAATCAACCATCAACCGCCCTTGAGATTAGTGAAGACTTATCGTCAGCTTCCGCAGTTTGAAAGTTCTGAGATTCAACTGCTTTTCCCAAATAAGATTCCGAGCGAGTGGCGTGAGCAGTTTTGCACGTATCTTTAAAAGGCTTTCGCCCTGACATTTTGAGAAGCTTTGCCAATTCTGCGGGAGTTTTCTTTCTTCACACATGGTTTATGTTATATTCCTCATTCCTATTCACTCAAAAAGGAACTTAAAATGAATACTGAAACTGAAAACGAAATCACGTTTTATCGTCAATTAGCTGAGCATTACGCACAATTACTGCTTGAGCATCAACAAAAGTGCAGCAAACTTTCTTTGCACGATTGAAGATGGAGGGATAACCCTTCGTAGCTATCTTCGACTTGTTCGCGATGTTGCCGAATCATCGCGTCAGTTGCTTTTCAACGCTCGCCCAAAACACCCGAATATCTGACTGATGAAACCCATCGCTTTTATGCGGATCATCTGGCGCTGATTGAACGTCTTCAACAGCAGTATGCAAAGTGTGCCCGATTTGATTGTTTGAGCTATCGACTCAGCTATAACCGCGCTACAATATTTTGAGTACAGCTTATTTCGCTGAGCATACACGGCAAAAGTTGAAATCCTAGCGCTGCCAATTTTGCTGTTTCTTTTCCTTCACTCATTTTTACCCCCTCTGCCACTTGCGCTATTACCTTGTAGCGTGGCGCCTTTAATTTAAAACATGTACCAAAATCATTGCGCATAAAGCGATTAAAGCTAATACATACGGCAATGGAATCTTGGCGTCCTGACTTTCTTGCTTGCTCACTTGCTCACTCTATAAGTTTTTCTCCTCTGTTTATGAACTGTATTTTGTTCAAATACTGTGTAACAGCTTTACGAAGAATAAAGGCATAAGAACGTTCTTCACGCTTTGCTTCTTCCTTTACCTTTTTGGCAAGCTCTCCATCAAGGCGTAATGCCACTTGAATTTGCTCTTTGTTTTCGCTCATTGGTTGATTTTCTCCTCTGATTTTTGTGTATATTGCCCAATGCTTCACGGTGCTTTTTATTTTGCTTTGTGTTGCATCTTATGCTATGAATATAATTCGCATTATGCGAATACAAATAACATTTTGTGATTTGAGGTTCTATGTAGGCTAATTTGTGTACAGTCGAGTTATTGAAAGATTATTTGAGGTTTATTCAGTTAAAAATATGAAAAGAGTTGTCAATAGCCATTACAGGTAAACCAACGGCTGTTACAAATTAAATCAAGAGATGCAATCCGTCTGAAATTTTTATTTGAAGTAGCAGAAAGAGAAAGGAGTTTCACTTGATTGGCTTGCTTATGGTAAACAAGCTAAAAGAACGTATGAGCTTCAAAGTATGCTACTTAACGCTTTTAACTTAGCTAAGAAATGAAAAGAAAAATATTGGCTCTTGTTTTTAACAGGGGGATAGTGGCCATAGTGGAAAACACCATGAACGTTAATAATACCCAAACAATAATGTCACATGGGCCTATGGTTATAGGGAAATAAGCATGACTGCTCAGCCTGTAGAAAATATATTCGTTATCAATAGCGAAACAAACCTTTGAGCAATACATTCAAAAGTTGCTTACCGAATGCGATTTAGAGCAGTCTAACTGCTTTTCCGCCTGCCGTTTTGAAAAATTGGCCCGTTTTACATTTCAATGTAAAAAGGGGCGAAAATACCATTCCACCGTCACTTCTTATTTAATTGATGGCTTAGATTTTTACCGACGAGATATTTACGTGCAATTTGTGTAGTAAAATATGGCAAGCCCGATCTGCTTATCTTACTGAAAAAGACCGTGCGCAGTTCGATGTTGTGATCAAAATTTCGGAAGGTTCATCGGATGGTCAGAAGGTTCTGCAGCCGATATTGCCAATAGCTTTTTACCAATATGAACGACACCTTAAAAAGTGAATGGTTGGAAACAGCTTGTCGCTTTTATCGCCTATGTTGGCGTGTTAGGCGGCACAGTTAACACAGGCTATAAATGTTTCAAACACGACAGAAGAAATAAAAGCTCAAGTAGAAGAGACAAAAGCTCAAGTGGCGATTGCAGAAAAACTGTCAGATAACATGCCAAAGAGATGATGGCAAATCAAGCTCAAGCGTTTGTGGAGTTGGAATGCACAGCAGCAAGAGAAACTATTCTGGAGCTTTAATCGCTGAAAATAGCCACTGAAAGCAAAACCATCTTTAGAGCGAAGAGTTAGAAAAACGCGGAGCTTGCCTCCTGAAGGTTTGGTCATGGAAACAAATCGCTAAAGATTCCGCTGTGACTGAGGCAACTGTGCAATCAACCACTGCAAAAGGTAAAGAGCTTGAGCAATATAAATATCGTGCTCGACAGAAAAACTACCAATGACGCAGCCGATGATTTTTATATTAAAGCGTTAGGAGCGAACCGGTCCGCTTGGTGACACACATTAAGTATACCGCCCAACGTAAAGACGGCATGCATTTTCGGCCTTTAAAAGTGAAAGTCGAAAAATTACAACGCTTTGAAAAAGACATTTTAACAAATCAATTAGTGGTACCAGAAGACCAACGCGTCAACCTATTCGATTAGCCTATAAAGAAAACGTTACGTAACGGCAAAAATCAGGCGTGGGGTGAATTAGTTTCTGTGGCTATAAAGGTAAAAAGATATGAAAAAGTAATGTGTAATGTTAACTAATGTGGTGAATGGGGATATGACTATCTATGAAATTCCTAAAATTATCAGCATTCATGATGCGATTTTTGACAGAAAACGACAAAGCTTTTGCATAAGCGCGTAATCGTAGAAGAACAATTACATTTGGCGACTCATTTTTCAGACATTACGTTAGAGGAGAATCATTTTATTCCACTGATAAGAGAAATTGAGTTCCCTGCCCAAGACATTCAAGAAGATGTTAATCCTTACAAAACAATATCAATTAGCCCTCTCTGTATTACCGACACTGAAAGTGGATGGGGAAGAATGGTTTTCTCCAAGAAAGACAATTTCATCTATTTTAAGAATCAGCCTTATGCATTGATGTTACTAAAGACTAATCGTATTGGCATTACAATTATGAAGAAGGCTACTGCCCAAATCACATTATTCTTAATCTAGATATGCTGGCAAAAGTACAGGCAGATATTATCAAAAATCTTGAAACCTTTTGAGGTTGAACTAAATGAAAGACGCTTACTCAATATAGCCATGCTTTTTCAATGTGGTAATGGTTGAAATAGGTAGGCTGAAAAAACCTGCAAGAATTGCTAGACAACAGTGTTTATTTCTCGAGCATCAGAAAAGATGAACCATTAAAACCTAAAGATGGTAGCGATAGATTTTATAAAACGCACTCGTACATTAAGACCCAATAGCATGGGAGAATGGGGAAAAGACATTAAGAAATTTGATGAGTTTCTCAACAACGGATGACTTTCAAGGTATTTTGCAAGCGTGTTTTGATGCTTTTAATGCTAAAGATAATAAGTGCGGATAACTTGGTGTTATAGCGAATAAGGATAAGCGATGGCAGAATTAGACGGGTGGGTAACCACTTCTAATAGATATTTTTAATTTAATGAGGGCTCTTAACTATGAAAAACTGATTTTTCTATTTTACTATGCGACATCTTTAATGATGGTGGCTGATTCTGCAATGGCTGAGCGTGGTCAAACCCTTGCTCTGGCAAAAGGCGGATTTCGCATTGTTCGGGCGGTAAATTCGTTTGTAATGATGGGTCTATTAGTGGTTCTAAAAAGATTTGTAGTGGAAGATAGGAAAATCCCAAAAGGGAAGATTAGACGAGTGGGGTAGGCGTTAATCAAAAATAGTGGTGGTGATGTAGATGGAATTAGATAGAGGGTTGCACATGGCGTGTTACGACTGTTGAAAATTTCCTATCCAAACAGCTTATCGGATTATGAGTTATATTGGTTTTATATTGAAGAGCAAACCAACCAACCGCAAACCTGGGAAGAGATTGAAGCCTTCATCAAACAACCGAAAAGACAAATGGGTAAATCGTCACTTAAAGCCAATCTCAGTTATTTGCAAGAACACGAGCTCATCCGACCGCTTAACGGCAAATATCAAGCCACCGCAAAGCGGAATTGACCTTGTGGCGAATGACGGGGATTATCCGCTATTTTGCACACCCAGAAAGTGATACTGGATGAAAAGGGCTATGTGCCACTGGTGCAAGCATTATCTCAATCTGATAAACAGAAAGTCCAAGAGCTCCCTTCTGCTATACCAATTGACGTGTTAAAAAGCGAAGCTGTTGGCAATGCTAGCTTAAGTTGCTCAAGCTCATAAGGTTCAATATTGCGAAAACCTTTTTCTTGACGCATAACGCCCATCGTCAATCGGAAAAATAAAGACTTTTATCAAAATAAAAAGCCGGCAATGTCGGTAGGTAGTTCCAAAAATATCGCTTTATGCCAACGCGAATTAAACGCCCGATTAAATGTGTTGCTTGCATAATGCCCTCCGTGGATAATTGACTTCACCAGAGCTTGATGCCTCTGAATTGCGATTAACTGATTTTTGCGTTAGAGTTTATCGATGTAGTTGAGGATTGAGTTTGCTTTGGCTGAGCGGGTTGAGTTTGTGCTTGTGCTTGTGCTTGTGCTTTTCTCGCTGCCATATGTTGATAGATGTGATTAACTGCATTATCAATCATTTTATCAAAGCTAGAATTTAAGCCGTGAGTACCATCGAAAATAGTCAAAGGGTTATACATTTATTACTCCAAGTGTTTTATAAGCGTAATACTCTATAAATAAATTGAGGAATAATGTAGGCAACAATGAAAATAACCCAAAACCATTCTAGGTGTGAAAGAAACTAACAAAAAGGAAGTTAAAAGAGAAAGTTGAACAATTTTTAGTAATTTATAGGAATAAGGATAAGCGATGGCAGAATTAGACGTAGAGGCGAGATTTAGTAAAGTATTCAGTGCATTCTGTTTTTACGCCGCTCTTTGCGATGGCTTACAGTTGTAATGATGGCATCCCTTATTGCAAGCAAATGGACTCTTGCGAACAAGCTCGTTTTATTTAAAACCAGTGTGGTGCGATAAACTTGACCGTGATAATGATGGTATTCCTTGCGAAAATATCTCGCGGTAAAGGCGGAAAGAAGGCTAAAGGAAAGAAGAGTAAATCTTCAACTGGGACTAAAAACGGAAAAAGAAAAGTGGTTTATTATAAAAGGTGCTTATGAAAAAGAAACAAAAAGTAAAAATCTTTTCAACCTTTTTATAAGAGAGGAATACATATATTTTTCGTAGTCCCTCAGTGTTTAGATATCTATTCCCATTTAATTATGAGTCAACTGTAAGGTTTATAGATTCACTAAAGCATATTTCTCGTCTGAACATGGTGGATGTGGAAATTAGTTTTTAAGTTGCCATGATATGAAAGTGGCTGCATTAGTACTGATTGTATGCGCAATTAGAAACCCAATTAAAAATATCAAATGCACGGATAAAATTAAGAGTGGGAATCAACGGAAGGTTGATAGGATATTAAAAGTCTCTGGCTTTTTATCATCTTTAGAACATCGTTGTTCCGATAATAAATTTAATAAAGAAAAACACGTTTTTACCTATTATTAGCGAAAGTGGTGCTCTTTATAGGATGAAATTGTTGATTACATTAAGCAAGTGATCTCATAACAATCAATTAAGCGATGACGAAGAGTATGTTTTTAGTGATGCACTATGAAGCTATAGATAATATTGGTCTTCATGCTTATCCAGTAGAAGATCAAGAAAAACTTTGGTGGTTAAAAATGTGCGGTTTTTTGATGAAGAACTGTACTTGGTTCTTTATGACCAGGGTAAAGGTATTCCAGCTTCTTTTACTCGTGGCAATAAGTTTTTGATGAAATAGATTGGATGCACCAGAAGTTTTAAAAAGCTTGAAGAACACCATAAAAGGTTGGGCTTTAAAGAAACCTTTAGATATTAAGAAAATATCAGAAACCCAAATGTCTGATGAAATCTCAATTTCTTTTACTGTCTGATGATATTACTAGGATAGATGACTCAATGAAGACAAGCATGGGCAAGGTAGTAAAGTATACTTGTGTCAGACCATCAAGGTGGTCTATTATGGATATTCAGTAGCAATGGTCTATTCCGTTTGAAAAATCAAAAATAAAATGCCATTATTAAGACACCATAAAAGCCCAATTTTAGGCACACATTATTCAATGGAATATCGGAGTATGTCGCGATTAGTAATCACAGAAGAGTTTTTCCCAATCACCTTTTGGGAGATACAAAAGTACGGTGCTACCAAAAGAACAAGATTCAAGCGGTGAAACATTTAGAACGAACTTACTGGCACCAAAAATTGCGCGAAGCTATAGAAAACAACGATGTATTAACTGTGGTTTTAACAGGTTACAATCGCTACGGGCGTTCTTTCCCGGATGAGAGCCTTTGGTGGTTTAATTCGTGAATGTGGTTTTACTTATGATGAAATAAAAACAGCACTTACGTTATGAACACGCTACTGTTAAGCAAATTCCAGAAGTGATCCGTGAACGTATTGACAGAGCTGCAGTATTCACAGGGCATGAAGATTGATAAAAGTATTTTTCTGATAGCGGTAGGAATTATTTCACTAGTATTGCTTTTTATTTGCTCATTGGTGAATACTTGAAGATAAAAGAAATTATGGCGATTTTTGCATCTGGTGTGGGTCACTTCTGTGGGTTGGACTGTTTCTTCGTACTTAAATAATCGTAGTTTTTTACGAGGAGAATTCATCAAAAATAAGGATAAACTCGTTTCTTTAATTGATGAGTACTTCAAAGATTTAAGTGAACTATTTGCACGAGTTCAAACGACAGAAAAAGGAAAATTGAAAACTATATCACTGATCATGCAGAGGAAATCAAATTAAAAGCAGAACAAACAAAAAGAGTGTTTAAGCATGATGTTCGCTTTCTTTCTGAAAATTCCTGCGATTTATTAACGTCTAATCCATCTGAATTTTTCGAAGACCATCAAGCGAGATGCGAAAAATTGACGTTATTTATATTATGGCTGAAATTGACAGATTGTACGAAGAATGGTTAGAAAAATATAATTTAAGCCCTCATTTGAGGGCTTTTTCTTTATTTATCTTCTTCCACTTTTAACTCGCACTCAATTTGTGTGGTAAAGCCTGAACTCAGGCGAAACATTGTGAGTCACTTGTGAAATTATCCAATCGCTGCTATCAATCTCAGCCTTTGAAACCCTGTAACTGGATTGGCATTTCCGGTATCAATTCGGCATCGCCCACGGCTAAATTCAAACTGAAGGTTGCGACACCCTCGTTGCAACTTCGTCGAAATGGCGTTTTACCGCATTCATCGCGCTTTGTCTCAGAGGCATAAGTATGGCGCAAGGTTTTGATTTTTTCGGAATTGCTTTAATCTGTGTGCCGCTAACTCTGATTAACTCTTTCGACCTTTCCTTTCACATAAGTCGTGACTTTCACACTTTTGCCATCTTTGCCTTTATGCTTTTTCCTTTGTTACTTTCTTTTTAACGCGGGTGACTTTTTCATCGTAGGCTTGACGGTTTTCTGTACCTTTGAATGTTTATCCCATATGACTCTCGCCACGTTTCCCGTTGTAGTATTGTGCCAGTAGGCTTTACCCCTTCATAATTATCGCCTCTGCAATAGAAAAACGGTGCGAATCGCCCTTGTTGTCGGGTAATGATAAGCACCGGAATTTCTTTCCCGTTGACGGTTTTTCCCTCTACCCTGCAGGCATAAAGAGTAGGTTGCCATTTTTAACGGTGGCGATTGCATCATGTTCTTTTGCCAAGCGTTGTAACAGATTGATACTGCTTTCATTGGCTTGGTCGATGTGGGCGATATTGATGCTCGCCATTTCTGCACTAATTTGTGGTTTTAGCTGATTTTCTGCTGCAATTTGTTTGACGATGAGCACCTAGCGTGGTGCGATGAAACTGCGTTCCTGTTGATTCGTTAATGCGCCGCGCAAATCCGCACTTCTGCACGAATGGTTAAGCTATCCGGTGCGCCACTATGTTCAACTTCGTCCACTGTGTATCTCACTTTTGTAGGTAAGCGGTTCATTTTTCCAGCCCAGCCCCAATGAGAGAATTGCCCCTGCGTGGGAGAGAGAGAGCATACCATCGGCATCATTTAATTGATATCCAACTGATCAGCCTCAAAGCCCCGTGAGTCGGTTAATGTGAGGCCCATTAGTCTGGTGGAAACCAGTTGGGAAAATATCTTTTTATCTTTTGTCGCCATCTTTCGGGCGAACGGTAAGCAGTGAATTTGTGGAATACGTTTGAATGCCATCATGCTTTAGCCCTTAGAAGTAATTCAGTACTTCGTCCACGATGTCAGCGAGAATAGAGTCATCGACACGTTTTTAATGTCATGGAAAAATCAATTCTGCGTGAGTGCCGTCTCCATACGGAACTTTGCACGCTGATTTTTCGATAACAAACCAACTCTAGCATCCAAGAATGTAGAGCCACTCATTAACGGGCATGCCGTCCTTTCGGCCATCATTTCTAAAGCAAGCATAGAGAAGCTACCACCGGCTACTTCTGGTGCAGCGTGCAAGACAGCGTAATTTCTTCGCCTGCCTTTCCGGTAAATTGACTCGGTGGCACATGCACCCACAACGCTATTGGTTGGGTGGTTCCAAGAAAGCTCACGGCCTAAATCTGTATAGGGGATAGTCTGACGCACAAAGACAAAGTAGCCTAATGTCATCATGGCTGATTGTTGCTAACATAGTTCTATAAGACAAGCGGCTCAATTTTGCAAAAGGTTTTTGACAAAAAGACCGCTTGGGGTTAGGTATTCGTTTCGGCACGAAGACGGCTTTTTCTCGCCAGTCTGCCAACTCAAAAATTGTCATTTCATCAAACGCATTGGGCGCCCAGTGAAATACGGTGGCACTGTCTGCGATAGCATCTTCCACCCTGTTCGGGGATTATTCGTCCTTTCCCGCGCGGTCGGTGTCTGCCCCATCGGTATCTGCATCTTCAATGTCTTCAAACATTAACTCTGCTGCAGCACCGCATAACTTGGTAAACCAGTCACCGTCATTTGGGCGAAATCCACCTTTATCGACTTTTTGGTGCAGTGATGCGAGGCAACACTGATTTGCCAGTCGTCTGCGCTCATTTCGAGCAAGCGAGAAATGCTGACACCGCGAAGTTGTTTGGTTAATGGTTTGCGGACGGTAATATCTCGTAATGCGGTTATCGCCGCGTAAAATGCCTTGCGCTAAAGTGACAGTTTTAGTCATAGTTTTTCCTTTTTGTGTTCAGGGCGTATTTCGTACGCCCATGTATTCGAGATAGTGTAATTAGATGCCCATTGCTCGGCGGATTTCGCGAGTCGGTCTTTTGCCGCTTCACAACACACACGTTGTTGAGGTTGTCAATTTCAATTAAATCCGTGCCATTGACGGTTTTTTGGGTAGGTCAGACGAGTTTGTGGGCGTGTTCGGTGTCATCGCCAGCTTTGCTACTACCTTCATCAATTTCAGCAACACGACCACGGCAAACAATTTCGACTGCATCTACATCTTCGGTGTCGTCTCGCTGATATGCGCCATTAAAGCGGAGCATTGTGCCGTTAATCGTACCGCCGAAAAGTGACATCAGACTGCTATCATGTCCGCCGATTTTGAATTCAGCTTCCAGTTTTTCCATGCCCATATTTACTTCTACGGTACCGTTCATGCCACCGGAACGAAACCTTCTAGCTTCATGCTTAATTTCGGTTGGGTAAACCCGGTGGCTTCGCCTAAATAGCTTCAGCCATCAATAGAGGATTGAAATTTTTAGCTTGCGCGGTAATCCCATAATGTATCTCAGGATATTTGCTTTACGCCAAACAATCAGCGTAAAGCAAGCGGTTACATCTGATTAGAGTTTTGCAATGGCGTTGGCTAAGTCCATCACATATTCGCTGCGTTGACGATTTGCAGTGAACCCTAAGCTTTCTAAGCTCGGCACCCAGTGATAGTCTATTTAATCAATAGCTTTGCCACTTTTTCAGCACGTCGCCAGTCGATTTTTCATCTCACCCATGCTTTTACTATCTAAGATCCTGCCTTCAGCTTCTCCATTGACGGAATTTATTGTTAATTCCCTCAAGAATATCTTTGACTAAGCCGACTGATATAGGTTGGTCCATCGCCGAAAGGTGTGCTGCAGCAATGGTTTCTTTGACGATTTGTGCGGTACGCGTTGGCTTGTTGGAATGCCCAGCGTGTATCCGAAGATAATAGTGCGCGAGACAGTAACGGAAGCCTTCATAATTTAAGCAAACCGTGATGTTCTTCTCATTCAGGAAATTGGCATCGGTGCTAGATTCGTTAATGTCAAAGCTCACAGGCTTGGTCACGCCCGTTACACCATCAATCACAATCGTTTGAAAATGTTTTTATGCCAGCCTTTGTGTTTTATCAATAGAGGCTTGAGAGCAACAGCACGGGCGGTCGCATAATCGGTGTCGTAATGCTGCTTTGTCGGTGTCAAAAGATTTCAGTCACCCCAAATCATCATGGCTTCTACGTGCATTGAAATTGCGAGCATATTCCACCGCTTTTTCTTTGGTTTCGGCACCGTTATCCGAACAAAGGCAGAAAGCATTGAGTTTCTTCGCAATGCTGACTAATTCCGTCGCTACCGCTTGGTTATCCAACTTTCGGCACAGCGAGAAGTTTTGGGTTTTGACAAACACGGTGATTGCGCAGTTAATAAGGCTTTCAATCCGGTGTATTGTCCGTTTTTCGTAGCTGCCCACAATGTTAGTCGTTAAGGGTGCTTTCTTCTTGCGAATCTGCAACACGCACGATGATCGTCGGGTTTTAACACGCCAATGGCATTTAACGTGCGTTTGAGCGTGCCTTTTACCGGCTTTTTCAAGTAGAGATAATGGGTCGGTAATCAAAACAGGGTGTTAAGCGGGAAGGTAGTTTTCATCGGCGTCGTCTGCAGTACAAACTACGCCAATAACAGAGGTGGCAACGGTTTTGATGTTCTGTGAACCCTGTATTGAGTTCAATCACTACCAACGCCGTGTAGGTAGTTACTCAAAATAGACATAAGTCATCTCTTGGGTTACTTAAAAGGTGGAGTGACTTTTGAAAACAACCGCTCAAAAAGGCAGAAAGCGGTTGGGGTTGTGATGAAAGGAGTCACAGATTACACTTACATCATTATGGCTTAAATCCAGCGGTTTACGCGTTTTATCTTTTGTTTTTCAAATCAAGCGGATGGTGCATTCTCTCATCGCCACGGTAGAGCTTGATGGTTAGTGTTGCTCATTTGTGCTCCTTAAATTACTAAATTACGTATGAGGCTACAAATGAGCAGTTTCTGGTTTCAGTTATATTGCCATCCCTGTTAACCTGATTGATTGGGTCGCTTTTTCAAATGCAACCACCCTGTGAATTGTATTATCTACAGTATTAAATGTCCCTGCACGATCCGCCCACAAGAATCTACGGCCGATTGTACTGGTAGGCTTAAATCTACTGACACTGACCCTATTTGGTTTGATTTCGACTTGTCCGCTCACTGTAATCACCTCACCAACCTGGAAAATCTAGAACGAATTATCTTTGCCTCCAGCAACATTATTAGCTGGAGTTGCTGTGAGGGCCTCTGATTTTGAGTTTATTAGTCTTTTGATCTGCCATCCCGCTAATCCGCTCTCTTACAATCCCTGTGTCCGTATCAATAAAGGTTGACCTGTCTTTGGCTGGTGCACCATAACTGCCAAAACCATTTTAGAGCGGATATTACACAACACCGGCGCACCTAATAACGGCGGTGCACTATCAGTTGATTTAGGGTCAGAGTAGCTAAAATCAAAACAACAATCAGTTGGCGTATAGTATGACTCAATTCTAAAGGCCGCCACACCACCTCTAATACGAGTACTGCCTCATATTGATTTCGCTAATCTGCCCAGCAACACCACTACCTTTAGTAAAATAGATTGCTGCACTATTTGCATCTTGCACAACAGCATAGCTTCCAGCTATGAATAACAACATTCTTAATGACACCATTCCAGCAGATGGTCAGGATAAGTCGCTGCAACAAAATCTGATTGCATGCTGTCTTGCTTTATCTGATAAATTATTACTTAAGAATACATTTGTTACAGACTCAAAAGAATAGGCGTGCCAACTTGAGTAAGTATAATTATTAGCAATAACCGAGCAATTTGTAATATGGATATTGTCAACATTTGAGATTAAAAATCGCAAAGTTACCCTGACCGCGTGCGTTTGTATTAACATCTACGACGTGGCAGTTATCAAAATCAGATATTGCGATGCCATTGCCCTGACTGAGGTTGCGCCAAGTACTTTCTAAAACCACATCCACCGGTAGCTTGATTATTTGCCGCGTTACCAGTTTTATCAGCTCGGCAATTGGTAAAACCAGATGTCATTGATACTTAATTGACCGCCTAAACGATAAGCGTGCTCGCCTGAATCTCTCACATCCCAGCCAATAAAATGCAAGTTATTTTGTGCTACCAGTTTGCCAATGTGTGCTCTCGATAAGTAACCCATTATTTCCGGCACCGCCCGATGATTTTAGGTGATGTGCCTTTGATTTTTGCGCGGTCGAAATAGCTATGAGCTTACATCTCTTTAAATACACGCCAGTGACATATTGCTCAACACTAATATTTGAGACATCGCACCTGTGACATTAAAAATAGGCATTGCAGAACTTAAATTTTAATTTCAACTGCATCAATTTTAATACCTGACAATTGACTACTATCTAAGCTCTGGATAACACACCATATTGAGATTCCTGGCTAGTAACACAAGACAATTTTGTCACCTTTACATCAGCTCCCACAAATCTTATTACCGACTCACATTTTCTGCGCTCTAATGTAAATTTAACTATCAACATCTACATTACCGTCACACAGTTAATGCGCCCCTGAAGCAATAGCATTATTTACAAAAATAGCGCCATTGGTTTTTAACCTTGACCAGTGATGTTAAGCTATCAACAACATAATCATGCTTTTCAAACTCAAGTAACTTTGAGTCTTGAGCTGCAGCGGTTAGCGCCCGCTGAATGATAGCTGTTTGATTATCACTGGATAGGTTTACACCAAAATCAAAAATAGTTAAGCTATCACAAATACGTCTCCAACGCTTGCCACCTACCGTCACAATCACTGTCCCAGCCGATTATCAGCGGTTTTGGTTATCTGCAAAATCCGAAACAAATCGCCCACCGCCTTTATGGCTACCTCTGCGTAATAGCCTTTTAACTAAAAATATGCTGATTGTTCTCGGTCGGCTCAATGGTGCGTAATTGTTCAATTTGAGTCACACTGGCCCAATTGAGGCGATAGCCATCGGGGGCAGACAGATTGCGTTCTAACTGTTTAAATTCCATGAGAGTTGCATAAACGATATTTTGATTCAGGCTGATCGTGAGATTATTGCTATTACTGATAGCAAGCACGATACGGTAATACTCGCACCTTACCGCTTCCACTGGTTAAAACAGGCTTATAGTTTTCTGGTGTGTTGGCAACCGCGACTAATTGTCCTGTTTCATCAAAGATGCCGACTTCACGCACCCAGAAATCACTCGACGTTCTCCGGAATTAAAAATTCGCAAATAACTTGATTAGGGATTGGCTTCATCGAGTAGTACATCGGTAGTATAGCACGATAAACCTGCATGCACGAGTGTAGTTTGAGTTGCGGTTGGCGTGGTGTTTTTGTCCGTTTCATCGCCTACGGCCATTGTTTGCGAAATTAAGTGGCTTGCCATTGCTAATCTGTTTGGCAATGTATTTTCGCCATTATGCCGTTAATTGTGAGTAATACTGTGTCATAGTTTTCTCGGAGTAGATTGTTGTAATTTCGCTCTAACTGTGGCGCGCTAAAAACATTGATTGCATTGTGTTGTGTTGAGGATATAGCCAATTCTGTGATATGGCGCGATACTGGTTTTGCGTCCTCAATCAGTCTGGTTAATTCCTCATACAGTTCAGGACTAAAGCCTGATTCTTTAATTCCACAACATAGCGGAAGGTACCAGGTCTCGCGTTCTCGTTTTCGTTAAACCATTCGCGAATTTCAAACGCATAGCCAAGTGACTCCACAATTCTACGCACGGCTTTTTACCGTGCCTTTCTTTTTGGTGTAGGCAAAAAGCTTTGTGTGATAGCTTGTCTTTTGGTTGCTTCGTTCCAATTTTCTTCCCATCTATCCACCGAGAATGCCCAAGCGAGATAGGGAGAAAGTTTTCAGGGCATCTAGCAGGGTTAATTAAATCTCTGCGATCGAGAATGTCGTTTTCGATCGCTTGTCGTAAACATTCTGCCGCACGCTTCTCTAGTATGCTTGAGCCAACTGGTAAATGATTAGCTATATTTTCATCGCTGATGACCGTGTTAATCGTTGATTGAGTGCACAAGCAGACTGAGAGTCGTTTAAGATGAGGATCGGTCGCGGGAGAGAATCTCACGTTCTGCACGCCTTCAACGTGTAAGGCAGCATAAATCCCAGAGCGGGTAATATCTTTTGCCAATACGTTTAGTTCTCTGCGTGTAGCGTTGCAGATTCTCCTTTGCCGCTTTTCAAAAATCGGTTCGGTTTGTGGCCCACGAAATAGATGCAATTTTAGCATTAACCTGATACTCAAACACTTCTACGGCTTGGACGGTAACGCGGTCTGCAATTGGGCGGACAGATTCATCATTAAGCGCATTTTTACTGCCTCAATCATTTCCGGTGTTGGTGTGCCGTTGTTGTCGTGTGTCTTGCACAGTTACCGTTACGCACGCAGGTTTTGAGCGATACGACAGATACATCGGCAATGCCACCGTGAGCAGACAATGCATAAAACGTATAGGCTTTACGAGGCCCCGCACTTGATAAAGCTTCAGAACGCTAATTGAGTCCGTGTGCGTAAATCGTCATCGCTTTCTTTTAATTTCTGGTACGGTGGGTTGGCACTTGGATTAGCTTGTTGAATGATGAGTCGTTGCACGTTGTAATTAGCTGCACAACATCTAAATCTGTGCCGGTTGCATAGGCAAGCATCGTAGCTTTTGGCCGCGCTATTGATGCGTTGTCTTTCAAGCATTTGCAACGTTTAACAGTTTTCTTCCAGTAACTTGACGATAGGTTCGCTTTCAGTTGTAAACGCGCACGCCAAAAAGCTTGCTCATCAACAGGGGTAGAGCGATATAAACTTTTTCTTTTCGTGCGGCCAGCAATTTTTCATAATCTAATGCTTTTCCAATACATCTGGTGCGGGCAGTTTAGAGAGATCAACTAATTCACTCATGGTTTTAAAGCAATGTTCTCCAGTGAGAGTTTGGTTTGACTATTTTTGATGGTTGCGGTCAATGTGCCGATAAGTGCATTCTTTTGAGTTTGCTATCAACGGCGACTTTGAAACTATCTACAGTGACGCGTGGTTCCCATTTTGCGTAATTGCCATGACACAAGCGCACGATATTTGCAAAGCTAAACCTGCGAGAAATAGGGCGGTCGATTAACTGATAAAGGTTAGAGCCGTAGGTTCTTCGCATAACACGACTCCCTTTGCCGTCATTAAAATGTCACGAATAGATTGTTTGATGCGAGCGTTTTCATCATCTCAGTAAAGCGCCGGAGGTTCTATTCATTTTTTGGTTTTCCTGTTTCATCTTTACCACTTTGTACATCTTGGTGCTTATGATTGATTAGCTAATACCACCAGCGACGGTGTCGCGCAGTTGAGGTAATTTTTCCATCTCGCTGAGAGTTTGCCGTGAATGGTTTACGGTTGGCGAGGTAATGCTGACGCTTTCCTTTGCTCGATTTCAGCTGTTTTGCAACCAACCAACGAAAAATGACCGCTTGCATAGTTATATTTCAGCACGGCACCATCATCAAAATGGATGCTCATTTCATCCGCGAGTGATTTGGACGTTATTTTTAAATAACGCAGGCAAGATAATGCCAGCTGTGAGCTCGCCACTTACGGCAATAATCGTGACTTGATCACCACAGCCGGTGGCAGCCAAAAGCATGCTTTTCCCAGCATTGAGCGTAACCCATGGTAGAAAGTCGGTTTGAATGCCACCTGACTCTACACGCGCCTTTGCGTTGGCATAACTACTTCAAGGATGACGCCAAGGCGTACAGGTTATCTAACCGACGGATTGTTCAAAGCATTCATCTTGTATTCGCTGTTATGTGTAAATGTCGATAGTGCAAGAGTGAGGGGAAGTTTGTGGAGCGGGGAGAGTGTGGAATAAGAGTAATAAAAGCCCTCACTAGAGGGCTTTAAAATTAGTCAAACAACCAAGATGAAATGCGTTGTTTTAGGTCTTTCGAGCTTGTTGCGATTTGGTTTGTCTTTTAATGTGCCGAATAATTCATCGTGATCGGCAAACATTCTTAGCACTAACACATCATTATTTAAAGTTAAAACCAACAATGGATCATTATCATCTGGCAAAACACGAGAATGAAACACGCCGATATAATAAGAGATGAACCATTGGTAGAATTGGTATCTTTGATTCTTCCATAGGCATAATCTTTATTATCCGTATATATTTCAACTTGTTTTGGTTGTTTTCCATTGTTGAACTAATGCTTCAATTTCTTGCTGATAATCTAAAAATAATGTCTGCAGTAGTAGCCAATTCTTTCTACTACAGATAAAAGTCGTGGTTGATGATGACGTCTTTTATTTTTCTTTGGCTGATCATTCAATTTTCCCAAGCTAAATGTTGAATAGCTAATGATTGCAACACAGATTTGGTGTCATTTTCAAAAAGAGACACACCTTTAATACCTTGTTGTCACTCTTTGAGCATCAATATTAGGATTAAGTTGTATAGTCCTCCTTTATGGATTTTTCAGCATTCTATAACGTACCGTAAGAAGATCAAAGTTTATCATACAAACTTGACCGCTTACGTGCTTGTTGCTTGCGCCTGCTTGCTCCATGGCTTGTTGTACTGCACGGGCGATATATTGCGCCAATGCTTGTTCGTTCTGACCTGGTTGGTTTACTGTAATGTTAATCATAGGACTTACAGAAGATTGAGTAAATCCAACCGCTTGCTGTGATTTGAGCGGTGGGCGATTATCCACTTTAATGTGGCTGCGCTACCGCAACTGATGCGCCAAGCATTGCAGTTGCTCCAATTCTGCCCCCGTAGTTTAAGCTGGTTAAGCAAACCAACCCCAAGACGACGCGAGGTTGCCCCTTTGGTCAAGACATATTCGCCCTTATGCACAATGCCTGCAGGCACATATTTGCTACCATTGCCAGTGTAGCCACCACTTCGAAAAAGCCTTCTAGTTTTTCTTGGTGTGTTTTGTCTTAGTTGTTCGGCTTGTTTCAGTTTTTCAGTGTGTTTCATCAACATCGTCGCCAAAACCTAAAAAGACTTAATTCCAGAGATGGCATTGTTAATCGCATTACCGATACTATCCCAAATGCCTAAAACGGTATCTTTATCCCTTCAAACTTTTGCACAATAAAATCGGTAAATCCGGAGAATACGCTTTTGACACTTTCCCCTACAAATTATTAAACCACTGGCTAATGGCTCCCAAATATCTTTGACTTTTTGTAGGGCGTCATTAAAGAATTGATAAAGTGCAAGGCAACTCCATCATAAATAGTATTTTTAACGCAGCCCATGCAGTATTAAATTTTTGGACTACGGTATCCCATATCTCTTTTATGCCCTAGTTCTTCGAACCAACCAGCAGGCTACGGCTTTACATACGGCTAATGTTACGGCTTTTACCGTGTCCCAGTTTTTGACTAGCCACGCAATCGCAGCGACTACCGCAACGATACCTCAACACAATCCATGTCAACGGGTTAGTCATTAACGCCGCAGAAAATGGAGAGTATGCTAGGCACGGCAACGAGAAATGCTCGGGCCAAGCTGAACTGTAACTGAAATCACACTGCCAAAAGCACCACCTAATTGCCCAAATATCAAAAATGTTTTCCAATAGGGAATAATAAAAAGCTAAAATGCAGAAGGAGAATGCTGGTAACTCCAACAATGGCAGTCATTCCTACAGCTATCTTCATCAATAAAGCGACAAGTTCTGGGTTTTCCTTTACCCAAGCTTTTGGTTTTTCTGCAATTTTCCCAACGCATCCGCCATTCTTTTAATTGAGGGGCAATGGTTGCACCAATTTCAACAAGTAAATTAGTAAAAAGTACCGGTAGTGCTTTCCCAGTATTCGTTAAAGTACTTAGTTGTTCATCAACCCGTCTTTCTAAGATCTGCTTGTTTTTCTAATTTTTCTCGGCAAATTCCTCATGCAACTCGGCTTTTCCTTTTTCAATCATGGTGAGAGTACTTGGTTGACTTCTGCATCATTTCCAAAAATCCTTCAATAATTTTAGTTCTTTCTGCTGTATTGAGTAAGTTTTTCTAACTCTTTAAACATTTTATCGAAGCCACCGAACTCGCCTTTACCATCGGTAAAATCAAGCTCAATATTGCTTGATATAATGCCTTTTTTCCCGCATTTTCTTTAATTTTGCTTGAATGTCGCCTTTCTTCATGCCTTTTGCAACACTTTTGCGCATAGCGTTACCGGAAGCAGAACCATCCATACCAGCCTGATCAAACATCGCCACAAATGGCGCTAGTGCTTTTCGCACCTTCTAGCCCTTTCATTTTGACGGTATCCATTGCAGAACCCTAAGTTCTTAAATGCGCCAAGCATATTGGTTGAGTCAACACCAGCATAAAAAGCCTTTTTGATGACGTCCACAGCCCCATCATATCGGCTTCAGTGGTTCGTGTTGCATCTTTGCATTTTAGCGGCAACCCCGCTGCTGTTGTGGTGGCATTTCTAGTTGCACGGCCATATGCTGCAGCTTCGCCTGTCCCGCCTAAAAATTGCCTTGGCGCTCATGCCTTGACGAACAAGTACTGTCATAAGGTTTTGAAAGTCGGCAGTAGTTCCTGGCAATCTGTCACCAAGTTGCATCGCTCAGCTCGTTGATTTTTGAAAATCTTGAGAAACCACCGCCTTGCCCATCATGGCTACTTTTAAATTCGTCGATGCTGTTCTGCAGACATAAAAGGCTGTAACGGGCATCGCTACTTTTTCTTTCATCATGCCATAAGATGCTATTGCTCGCCCGCCGATGTTTGCGTATTGTTCAGCTTTAGCGCGCAGACGCTCGGTTCGCTGCTGATAAAGTTGTCTTCATCGCATCATTTAGCTTCTCAAGCTTAGTCCGTTGTTTATCAATTACGCTGCATTAGCTTGCTTGATTTGTTGCGTTAAATTTCGTTGTTTATTCCCCATTTCACTTGCGATCGATGCGCCGTTTTAGCAAACTCTTTTCGTGCATTTTTGAGTTTCAAACCGCTTTTTCTTGTTCATCTCTTCAGTTTTGCAACATCTTACTTGTTCCAATTTTTGCGTAAATGCTTGCGTAGGATTACTCATACTTTTTAACGCGTTTTCCATTCGGCGTTGTTCCGCATAAGCTTTTACTCAAGGCAGTTGTATTTTTCACTTAACTTGGCTTTTAGTGGGTTAAGGTATTGGCGTATTTTTATTTGAGCTTCGTTTTGACTAAACGCTTTTTGTAGTTCTCTAACTTTCACCTCGTTGTTCTTTTTAATGAAGAGGAGAATTGTTGTGACCTTTTGTGCGTAAAAGGGAGGTAAGTTTATCCATAGCGTGATAATAGCACTTGAATTTTTAAGTCTTTGCTCATATTATAAATTCCAACAAATAGAGGAAGTATTGAGGGGAATGTGTCAAACCCAATTGATAATGTATCAAATGTGCTGTTTAGCTTAGGGTTATTGATTATTTTGCCAATCACAAGTTATCTATTGCATAGTGAAATATCAGATACCTTTTCTGGATGCTATGTTCTGTGTAATAAGTGTTTTAGGACGGTTTTTATTTCCCCATTCATTTTAATTTTCATGTACTCTTCTCATTATTGGGAAATTCAATTCATCGTTAATTCATTCTACAAGCGGTCATTTTGACCGCTCAATTATTCCACGCCTTCTGCGAGTGCTTTAAAACAAATTTTTTCAATCATTTCGGCATCTTCTTCAGATCCTAACAACTCTGTCGTTCATACGGCACTTTCCAAATTAAATTCTGACCGAACTCTGCTTTTTAGTCCGTATTGGTGGATTTCAGCAATAGCTGCATCGCCCCATAAAAGCCTAATGAAATCCTTCTGTTTTCGTAACGCAATTTTAAATGAGCGGGCAGACCTATAAACATCAATTTACTGTTTATTCGCCCTTTGGTTTATATGCTTGGCTTTGCGTGGCGTAAAGGTGTGCCGTCTGGGTTTTGTTGGGCTTTAATTCTTCATGTTGACTGCGTGCTAGCTCACGTCCAATTTTGTTGATATAAAAAGCCGTCTGCGTGGTTTACTAATGTTTTAACTAATGCTTTCAAACGCAGTTTTGACATGCAACATCATCATCATTGAATATTCCTTGCTGTTTAGAGTCAAAGATCAGCTCAGCGTTTTCTTCTCGTTGGTGCTGTAGATAAATTTGAAAAATTTGTTAATGGCTGATATTCATCTAGTTGTGGTTCGTTGCCATGTTGTATCCGTATTCACCATTTTCTGTTTTTCGCAATGACTCGTTCCGTGAGTGGATGCTGATGTAAATATCATAGGTTTTGTGGTTGTTATCTACGATATCGAATCTCAACCTTTACCCCCAATTATCGTTGTTGTAGAGTAGTTCTGCTTGTTCAATTCGAATAAAATCGATTATCGGCACAAAACAACACATCGGGGTGAAAAGGGAAATCTTCACCGATACCAATAAATCATAGTGTATTCAAAAGAGGGGGATTTATTGCCCGTGACTTTAATTTTTCCCATTATCAAATTGCAATCAGCGCATCTGGGCTTTGTTTGAAATAATGCAATGTCTCGGTTAGCGCACGGCGTAATTTGTCAGGTTTAACTCATCTGCGATAATGTCTTTGTTTAGATTCAAAAATAGCTTGGAGATTCTATGCAAGCGCACAACCTTGTACGCTTTGACGTCTGGCAAGGGGATAGGCTCATCGCAATCTTCACAGAAAGTGAGGCTGTAAGCGGTCGTGTTTGTGTTTTGCTAACATGAATTCGCGTTCTTTTTCTGCCAATCGTTAGCGCGGTCAATTGATCAAACATAAAAATCCTATAAAACAGGGCGATTATTCGCCCTTTAAAATGTTTGTTATATTCCGTAATGCATTCACTCAATGCGTTAAGTCTGAATTTGACAAAGCTCAATCTGTGTGACGTTTATCAAGGCTTCTCGCAAGGTCTGCATTAGTTTTAACCTCTACGCTTGGCATTTGGCAGCTATCGTGTGTTGGGCATAGCAGTGGGTTCGGTTTGACGATCTGATAATGAATGCGTTCGTTGTTTGAGCAACCGACCAATCGCTATCAGGCACGAGGCTGAGTAGCCCATGCTTTTTGTTTTTCCAGTTCATTTGATAATTTCATTGCTGCGTCTCTGCTTGTTGCATTTTTGCACAAAACTTTTTGTATTCAAGGCATCCATTTGTCGTTGGTAGTCTTCAACTGAATGTGCGCATTTTTCAAGTTGATTTACCAAAATTACGATTGTCAGATTTAATTAGCTCAACTTCTACTTTCTTACTTTGTAATTCGTTGTCTAGACTTTTACCTTTAAAGCAAAGATAGGCGTTAATTGGTACTAAGACCATCACTGATGCAATCATTGCTTTACTAAAGCCACCGTAAAAAAATTTCTCAACCACGAGTACCCCTAAACATAATGCGCGCTCTTTAGCTCGGCGGATTTCTAAACCTTTTAGTCCACCAGCATAAACCCAACGGGGAATTGGTCTGCAGAGTGCATCTGAATAACCTGTTTTAGCTTAATTTAAAAGGGTAGAGTTACGCATATTTTCACAGCCAACATTGAAAGTGATTGATGTCATCGCATCAAATGCACCTTGAGGCATATCCGTTTCCGTAACGGTTTACGCACTGTTCTGCCGTTTTAATATCATCTACCCAACGGCGTGCGATTTCTTGGTCAGAGTATTTGCGACGTGGGTCAATCTTTTGGCCGCCTGTTTCAGTTGAGCCAATGCCAACGGTAATAACATCAGCAGGGCATTTATGTGGAGTTCGGCTGCATCCTTCTGCGTTGCCGATAATGGCAAGCCCTTGTTCCGAACTGCGAATTTCATCGCCGTATTTGGTATAACAAGGCTGATAATTGCACCTACAGGAACAAACAATCATGCTTGCTTTTTAAAACTTTTATTCATGGTCGTGAGCCTCGATTTGAGTTTGTAGTTGTAGCTCATGTCTTAAGTCGGTATTCTTTTCTTTGAAAATACCAGTTCATTAAAAAGGTGAATAGACCAAATAAAAATACCTGCGAGCACTCCCCAATCAGAGTGTCAGTGTACTAAAAATTGCTCACAAATGCCCCCAATATGGAATTTGTTCTGTTTATTCATAGTTAGCTCCATAGTTGCACTGTTTGGCTGATAACACTGCCGATGTGTATTCATCGTCTGGCATATAGACCTTGCGCCCATTGGCAGGATGGTTTGGTTGGCTAATTCGGGGGTTATATTCCAAAGCCTGTTCAACGATACCGGCAGTTTTACCATATGCCCGAAAAATCAGGCTATCTAGCGTGTCGTTTTCGTTTTGCAGTTAAGGTTTTCTATTAAATCAGCTCCGCGATGATTCTATTTTCACCCAACATATCTCGCACGATGTGGATGATAATCACGGCGTAAATCTCCTGCGGTCTCTATATAGTTCGTCTGATTTATCATGACCTTCTTTTTAGTTGTTTCAAAGCCCGATAGCGCTCATCAGAGGTTTGCTACAGCTAAACAATAAACTGCTCGTTTATACTGATGATATTCAATGACATATTCGCCATTTAGCATTTCATCGTTTTAGATTCTAGTTAACTCAAAAATAGGCTGTCCATTAACTTGCCGTAAAGGTTTTTAAATCTTTATTGACGGTATGCATCGCCTCAATCGTGGCATGTTTTAATCTTCTCATTAGTTATACAGTGCCATCAATTCGCACAGCATTCCGTAATCTCAAGCTAGTGAGATATCTGGGAAAAACCGTTATTACTCAGTTGTTCATCTGGAATTTCGGTTGGTTTTCAGGGCGAGATGGGGGTATCTAACCCTTTGCACTTTGGGGATGCTAATGACGGGGTTGTTTTTGGCTCATAACTTTCCTAAAAAGAGGGTGGAGAACAAGCATCTGTACAAATAAGGAAAACGACTGCTTGTTCTGCCCTCGACGGGCGTGATACGCTCTGTTTCCACCTATTTCGAATGTTCAGTAGGTGGCGATGGTTCTTTTGTGTTGGAGCATTTCAATAGCTTTTTCAAGCTGTAATGCTACCTTTTACGCCAACATCTTGATCCAATCTCAAGCGCGCGCTTGAGATAAGCTAATGCAGTGTCAGCTGAGTTTCTTTCAAGCCTTCCCCTAACTCTCGCAACAATTTTGCACGGACTTGATCAGGCATATCTTGCTCTGAGGTCATTTGGTTGACCTGTTCAAGATATGTCATCTCAAACGGTTTCTTTGCAGTACGTGCTTTTTCGCAAGCTCGGCAAATTCTTCGGCAACAGTGGTGCCTAATGTACGTTCGAAACGTTCTGGCAAAACTAAATCATGGAAAAGGGCATATTCCGCAATTTTAAGTGCATAATTGAGCAAGCTGGCATCAATACACCAAACCAACCATGTCATCAGTACCGCATCTTGCACAATCTGTTCCTGCGTTTAATGCGCCATCAATCCACGGCTGATATTCAGCAAAGATATTTGCTTTAATTTCTGCTCTACGTTCCATTGACTGCACTTGGCTCAATTGGCGTTTGTGTGCGTTGTTGAGCCAGCAGTAATTCATAACTCGCCTAATTGCGCTGGATGAGAGTTGTTTCTGTTCGCTTAGGCGAATTTCTCCGCCCCTTTGCGTAAACGGTTTGCTCTAGTGGGTCTCATTTGGTGCATCTACCATTTTGATGTTTTTCAACAATGCAACCTGTTCGTAGTTTTCACCACCCAATCATCGTTAGACGATGCGAAATCTTCGTAGCGATCACGTTCAGGATTGTCTTTAAAGTACGGCGCAACCACCTTCTTGTAGTAGATAGATAAATTATTCAAGCGTGTAAATTAAAATTGTACCTTTAGGAAAAATATGGCACTTGAATTGATCGTAATCCGCTGACGCGTTTTTGACTAATAATGCATCGCCTGCTAATTGCTCGGCAGCTTTTAGGGTCGTTTACCAATGGGAAGTATTTATCTGCTAATAAATCACGCCCCATGATTGCCACCTAATTGCGTGTCATCTTGGAATTGTTCTTCGATTAAAATCGGTAACAGCATCAAACACCAATGCATCTAATGTTTTGTAGGTTTTTATCTTTACCAACTTCAATTTTGCCTGAACCGCTAGTTTCTTCACTCATAACACGTTCAGTGGCATCGGCTTCAATCTTTTGCTAACCAACCTTTTGCCACATCTTGTAATAATTTATTTGTAGCGCGTCGGATGTTGCAGCACGGCTTGTACCGTTAAAACCGATCTATAATACGGTCTAACGCCATTCGGTCTGCTTTAGCTGAGCCAACTTTTGCAGCAAAATCAGGGAATTTAGTCACATGTCTAAAGTTGGATAACGCAAGTGTGTATCGTAATTGACTTGTTGGCAGTGGTAGGCGATAGCAGACAGCTTTTGTGAATGTCTTGTGTTTCACGCGCTTTTTGTTGTTGTATCGGTCGTGCCTGCGATAGTTCCAGCTACGCCTAAACCTAAGTTTTCGCCTTGTGCTTCTGTTACTGGCACAACGTTAATCATTTTTATTCAGAAGATTGTGTACTTTTCTCAATTTTGTTGCACGCTAGGCGTAACATTGAATTTTTGACCAGCTTGTAAACCTGAAAATTCCAATTGGCTGTCTTCTGCTACGCCTGTGTAAGTAGGCATTAAATACTTTACGTGTTTCTGGACGCATGGTTTATCCTTTGTGATTGATTAGAAGAAACGACCGCTTGCAGCTTCATCGCTACCAGTGATTGTTGGTGTAGGGGTATGCTTACTTCTCTCTTCTGAGAGTTTGGCAAACTTCGCACTCATATTCAGCAAATTTTTCCAGCGAATTTAGCTTTTTCAGCTTGCGCTTTTTCCAAGCTCAGTTTTCTAAATTAGCTACGCTGCTGCTCAGCAATAAAAATCGAGGCTTGCATATCAGCAAATAAGAAACCTTCTTCTGCTGAGCTTTAGCTTCATTGTCTTTGCAAATAAAGCTTTGACTTGCGCCAAGATTGAAAGGCTTTTTCTTCGCTAAATTCAAATTCAGTTTCAACGGCTGCAGTAAATAAATTTTCTGCTTTCTGTTTGCGATCACTTAGGGGGCTTGCTTTTGCACCAGCGCAAAATGAGAGATATTCTGTGCTAAGGCTTGCTGGGCTATCGTGTTACGGCTAAACCCACCAAATAGGCACGATTTGTGTTGGCAAAAGGTAGTGTCAACTCTCGATTGAGGTGTACACCTTCTGTTTTTGTTTAACCAACTCAACCAGTTTGTCGGTAGGTTCAATTTGTGCCAATAACTGTAATTTCGCCATCTTCTGTTTCTTGCGTTTTTACCGCTAGAACATCACCGTATGAGTAAGAGTGAGCATCATCTTTATCAAAAATAACGCCATTTGAAATGTTCGAGTTAATACGCGCACCGTATTTCTTTGGGTCATAGTCTTCTGCAATTTGTGTGTTTGCAAGCGCTCAATTTTGCGCCTCGTCTGTTGTTGCACCTTTCGGTCGCAACGACAAACCATTTTGAAGTTTTTGCCATAAATGAATCCTTTTTAGGGAAAAGAGGGATAGGGATAGATAGGCGTTGATGATTCAATTTTTCAAAAATGCTAATTCTTTGGGAATGTGAGCCTAGTTCTGACAAGGTAAGCAGTGGGGCAAGCGGTTTAATTTCGCTGATAATTTGCAAAACGAAAAATAGAGGAATCAATGACTGAAAATAAACAACTTACGCCTGATGATGTGCTTGGTGTAAATGTAGTTGATAGCCGCAGAAAAGCTCAATTGATGTATTGGGCAGGCTATATTATTACTGAAATTAGCCGTCAATTAGATATTCCTGTATCCACTATTGCGAGTTGGAAAAAGCGGGGAAAAATGGGACGATATTTCGCCCGTAGGAAGAGTAGAAGCATCTCTTGAAGCTCGCCTTAATTTGTTGATCATGAAAGAGTTTAAATCTGGTGCAGATTTCAAAGGGAAAATTGGATTTGCTTGGTCGCCAATTAGAAAGAGTAGCTCGCGTGAAGAAGTATTCCAAACGGCGGAGGGAAATGAAGCTGATTTGAATCCTAAAGTAGCGAATACGAAATAAAGGGCGAACGCAAAAGAAAGCAGAAAGTAATGCCATTAGTCAAGAACAAGAAGAATTATTGATTAACGGTTTTCTTGGTGGGATGTTCAACTATCAACGTAAATGGTTCGATGCTGGCAAGCAATTTCGCACGCGTAACATTTTAAAAAGTCGGCAAATCGGTGCGACTTATTTTTGCTCATGAAGCACTGGTAGATGCATTAACCACCGAACGTAATCAAATTTTTATTTCTGCGAGTAAAAACAGGCATTGCAATTCCGCGCGTACATTGTGGAATATGCCAAAACGTGTTGCAGATGTGGATCTGAAAGGCGAAACGATTACGCTACCAAATGGCGCGCAGTTAATTTTCCTCGGCACGAACTCCAAGACGGCGCAATCCTACCACGGCAATTTGTATTTTGACGAAATTTTTCTGGTGAACACTTTTGAAGAAGTGCGAAAAGTCGCTGCAGGTATGGCTTCTCAGAAGCAATATCGCATCACTTACTTTTTTCACACCAAGCAGTATTGCCCATTCTGCTTATAAATTATGGTCTGGTGTTATTTAACCGTGGCCGTCCAAAAAGCTGAGCAAGTTGAAATAGACATTTCGCATGCGAATCTTAAAAACGGAAAACTTTGTGACGATGGCCAATGGCGACAAATTGTAAACATTGAAGATGCTGAAAAAGGGCGGTTGCACTCTTTCGATATTAAACAGCTCAAAATGGAAAACAGCCCCGGATGAATTTAATCAGCTCTTCATGTGTGAATTCATTGATGATAATCAATCGGTATTCAAATTCACCATGATGCAACGGTGCTGCGTGTTGATTCAATGGAGATTTTGGCGTGATTACAATTTTTACCTCGGTTACGCGCGACCATTTGCAATCGTGAAGCATGGATTGGTTATGACCCGTCGTATTCAGGCGACCGTTCTGCATTAGTTGTCATTGCTCCACCTTTAGTTGATGGTGGAAAATCCGTCTGCTTGAATATCAAACTTTTTAAAGGTGGAGATTTCCAAATTCAGGCTAATGCTATTTTAGCTATGTGCAACCGTTACAATGTGACCTCGTATTGCAATAGATAATACAGGTTTAGGTGTTGGCGTGTCGGAAATTGTTTGTAAACATAGACCAGATGCAATCTGTTTACAATACACCGCTGAGCTTAAAAGCCGAATGGTTTTAAAAGGTTAGATGTGATTGGTAAAGGGCGATTTGAATTTGATTATGCGCATGCCGCTGAAAATTGGGGCTAGCTTCATGGCAAATTAAAAACAACTAACCAATCTCGCAACGACAGATAACTTATGTAGCAGACCGTTCAGAAGAGGTTTCGCATGCTGATTTAGCTTGGGCATGTTTGCAAGTACTACTTAATGAACCGTTTGATGGCAAGCTTTCAGAACAAACAGGAATGATTGAATTCTATGACTAAACGTAAAACTTTAGCAAAATGACCGCTTGCAAGCGGGAGAAAATGCACAACAATCTGCAAATGTTGAAGCTTTCAGCTTTTGGTGAACCGGTGCCAATGCTAGATCGAGCGGATATTCTTAATTATCTTTATGCTACGACTATGTATGGTAAATGGCATGCACCGCCCATATCGTGGATGGATTAGCAAAATCATTTCGATCATCAGTTCATCATGAGTCTGCGATTGGTGCAAAAGCAAATGTGATGGCAAGTATTCTGGAAATTAAAAGCATAAGCCACCTGGACAAGGTTCGTTTGTTGCAAGATTTCTTTGTATTTGTAATGCATATATCCGCAAGATTACTAACCGCTTTGGAGATATTATCCGCCTTGAAGTGCCACTAGCAAAATATGTGCGAAAAGGTATTGAATCTAATGTTTTTGGTATGTACGCGAAGGCCTATTAGAAGAATATGAATTTCCCAAAGGCGATGTGTTTCATTTGTTTGAACCCTGATGTCAATCAAGATGTTTATGGATTACCACGATATTTGTCTGCATTACAGTCTGCATGGCTGAATGAGAGTGCAACTTTGTTCCGGAGAAAATACTATCTCAACGGAGCGCATGCTGGATTTGTTTTTACATGAGCGAAGCTGCAGCAAGCCAAGATGATATTAAAACTTGCGTGAGCAATTAGGCAAAGCTAAAGGGGGTAGGTAACTCAAAAAACTTATTCATGCATGCGCCTAACGGTAAGAAAGATGGTATTCAAATCATTCCTATTTCTGATGTGGCAGCTAAAGATGAATTCTTCAACATTAAGAATGTTAGCCGTGATGATGTATTAGCTGCAGCATAGAGTACCGCCTCAACTAATGAGTATTGTGCCCTAACAACACCGGCGGTTTCTGGAATGTTAAAGATGCTGCTGAAGTATTCTACTTTATTGAAATTGATACACTTCAATCTTATTTCGCACAAATCAATGAATGGCTTGGTTATGAAGCCGTAAAATTCAAACCTTTCAAACTTCTTCAAACCGATCTTATTAGCTTTTTGCAAAATGCTTGGCCTCAGAATATGAGGGCTTTTTATTTACTTTAGCCCTAATATTTTGCAAACAAAAAGAGAGATTTCTTCCCAGTTAGTTATACTCCCCAATATATTATATCAAATTAAGCATTAAAATATATAGCTAAGCTATTTATTTTTATTTTTCAATGAGTTATATTTTCTATTATCAATTCCACTTAAGCCCGCGCGCTCGTATCCTCGCCACGCCCGCGCACTAAATATAGTGATTTTTATGCAACTGTAAACCCTTGATCGCCTTCAAGCCACTGCAAGGCCCGATTGTGATCTTTTGATCTTCCTTTTATTACGCAAATTTACGCATAAATACGCATTTTTACTAACAGCAATGTGTTTGTATTTTATATGTATAGTTAAGAACGATTAACTTATGCTATTACGCTAAATTTACGCTATTTTCATTCATATCCATTGATAAAGCTTTGATATATTCTTCATTAGGTAAGACCTCCGCCCGTTTCTGATTATTGGATTCGGGCTTTTTATGCTTAAAAATTTTCTTATCAGCTCAATAGGAAGGCTTACTTTCCCATTCTGTTAATTTATACACTAACCGCAAAATGTGATAAAAATCTTATTCAGACAAAATAGGATTTTTATGCGTAATACTCAAGAACTAAAACAAGGGAAACCTTTTATTTTACACAGCCCGTTTAAACCTTCTGGCGATCAACCTTCGGCGATTGCAAAATTAACAGAAGGATTAAAAGATGGCTTAGCGCATCAAACTTTATTAGGTGTGACTGGCTCAGGGAAAACGTTTACGATTGCGAATGTGATTGCGAAACTAAACCGCCCAGCCATGTTACTGGCACCGAATAAAACGCTTGCTGCACAACTTTTATGCGGAAATGAAAGCCTTTTTCCCAGAAAATGCAGTAGAGTATTTTTGTTTTTATTATGATTATTATCAACCAGAGGCCTATGTGCCTGCCAGTGATACTTTTCATTGAAAAAGACGCTTCTATCAATGAGCAAATTGAGCAGATGCGACTTTCGGCTACTAAATCTTTCCTAGAACGACGAGATACCATTGTTGTTGCGTCCGTTTCAGCTCATTTATGGTTTGGGTGATGTGGATGCTTTATATGCAAATGATGTTGCATTTACAAGTAGGTGCAATTATCAATCAACGTGAAATTTTAGCGCGCCTTGCTGAATTACAATACACCCGAAACGATCAAGCGTTCCAGCGTTCAACCTTCCGTGTTCGCGGGGAAGTGATTGATATTTTCCCCGCAGAATCCGATGAAGGTGCATTACGCGTGGAATTATTTGACGATGAAATTGAAAAACTTATCGTTATTTGATCCACTTACAGGTCATAGTTTAGGGCGAGTTCCACGTTATACGATTTATCCTAAAAACGCACTATGTAACACCAAGAGAAAGAATTCTTGCTGCAATTGAAGAAATTAAGGCTGAATTAGTCACTGTCGTGAATATTTCATCAAAGAGAATAAGTTGATTGAAGAACAACGCATTGCTCAACGCACACAATTTGATATTGAAATGATGAACGAGTTAGGTTATTGCTCAGGCATTGAAAACTACTCCCCGCTATCTATCTGGTCGAAAAGAGGGCGAACCACCTCCAACTTTGTTTGATTATATGCCTAGTGATGGTTTGTTAATTATTGATGAATCTCATGTGACTGTTCCGCAAATTGGCGGAATGTATCGGGGAGACCGTGCTCGAAAAAGAAAAAATTTTGGTGCAATATGGCTTCCGTCTTCCTTCCGCATTAGATAACCGCCCACTCAAATTTGAAGAGTTTGAACGCCCAGCGCCCCAAACGATTTATGTTTCCGCTACGCCGGGCAATTATGAGTTAGAAAAATCTAACGGAGATGTTGTAGATCAAGTCGTTCGCCCAACCGGTTTGCTTGACCCAATTATTGAAGTTCGCCCAGTGGCGACTCCGCGGATGATTTGCTTTCAGAAATTCATAAACGCGTTGCGGTCGATGAACGCGTGCTTGTGACGACATTAACGAAAATGGCGGAAGATTTAACCGATTATTTAGATGAACATGGCGTGCGAGTGCGTTATTTGCATAGTGATATTGATACGGTTGAACGCGTTGAGATTATTCATGATTTACGTAAAGGCATGTTTGATGTGTTAGTCGGCATCAACTTATTACGTGAAGGGTTAGATATGCCAGAAGTTTCATTGGTCGCAATTTTAGATGCAGACAAAGAGGGTTTTTACGTTCCGAACGATCACTTATCCAAACCATCGGGCGTGCAGCGCGTAACCTCAATGGTAAAGCGATTTTTATATGGTGACCGAATTACAAATTCTATGCAAAAAGCGATTCAAGAAACCGAACGTCGCCGTGAAAAACAGATGAAATACAACGAAGAACGAGGCATTGTTCCGCAAGCATTGAATAAAAAGTAGGTGAATTGCTCGATATTGGTCAAACGGACAAACCAAAAACGTGGCAAACAAGCGGTCAAAAATCAGATAGTTTTTGCAATGACACTAAACCGAAATCGTCAAGCGCTAGAAAAAGAACTGAAACAGCTAGAACAACAAATGAGATTTTGCAAAAGATCTTGAGTTTGAAAAAGCAGCTGCAGTGAGAGATGAAATTCATCAATTAAAGATGGCTTTATTGGAACTTTAGTCAATAAGGTTAAATAGGATAGAAAAATCTGCACCTTAATTAGTTATTTTAAGGTGCAGATGGTTTAATAAATCTAATTTCTTTTTAGATTAGAGCACTTTTTCAATAGCTTTGCACAGCAGTGCATCAATGCTTTTTGTCGGTAATGCCGGCAACGTTGATTCTGACCTGAGCGTACTGCATAAATGGCAAACTCATCTTTTTAAGCGGTCAACTTGTTCTGGTGTTAAGCCACTGAAAGAGAACATCCCATTTTGTTCAGCAATAAAGCTAAAATCTTGTTTTTGCGCCTTTTTCTTTTAGCAATTCTACCATTTTGGTGCGCATGGTTTTAATGCGATCACGCATGCCGTCTAATTCTTTAATCCAGCTTGCTTTTTAATTCTGCATCGTCTAATACACGAGAAACCGTGTTAGCACCATGAGAAGCTGGGCTAGAGTAGAGCACACGAATAATAGATTTCACTTGTGAGAAGGCATTATTTGCAATTTCTGGTGTTTCAGCAATTAAAGTAAAGGCACCAACGCGCTCATTGTATAAACCGGAAGTTTTTAGAATATGAGCTTGCAACTAATAATTCTTTTTATTGACTTTTTGCAATGCACGTAAGCCGTAAGCATCTTCTTCTAATCCGTTACCTAAACCTTGGTAAGCAAAGTCAAATAATGGTAGCCAACCTTTCAGCAGACATTTTTGCTAAGAAATCCCATTGTTCTGGTGTTGGGTCGATACCGGTTGGGTTATGGCAGCAACCATGGAATAAAAACAACATCGCCTGCTTGTGCTTAGCTTAAATCAGCAATTAAATTATCCCAATCTAATGCGTGGGTTTCTTGGTTGTAGTAACGATAGTTTTTTTAACATTGATGCCTGCAGAATTTGCAATCGCTGTATGGTTTGGCATGTTGGGTTAGAAATCCAAATGTTTTGCGCAGCAGTTTGGCGTTTAATAAATTCTGCGGCGATACGTAACGCGCCCGTCCCGCCTCAAAACTTTGTGCAGTTTTTAACACGTCCAGTGTGGATAATTTCAGCATTTTTCCCGAATAGTAATTCTTGGGTATGTGCATTAAATGCTTGTACGCCATCAATCGTGAGATAGTTTTTATTGATTTCTTCATCTAATAGGCGAGCTTCAGCAATTTTCACTGCGCTCATAATTGGCGTAACGCCTTCGTTATTCATATAAACGCCAATCCCTAAGTTAATTTTACCTGGGCGTTTTTCTGCTTTAAATGCTTCACCTAAACCTAAAATCGGGTCTGCAGGTGCAGCCTGAATATGTGCAAATAATGACATCTTATTATCCTCATTGTTGTGTGTGAACTAAGATTACTTATACAACTGATAGCCGTTTTTGACAATAGAAAAGCGGTTGAAATGAAAAATTTTTGCAAAACTTTTTACAAATTTAACTGCTTGTAATGTGCTCGTTATTTTAATTTCTCAATAGCCCAATTTAAGCCGCTTTGGAAATCTTCGGTAAGATGCGGGCGAAGCTTCTCAAGCTAATGCGATCAATTGAGTGTTACTTGATGAGTGAGATTGATATGCCCAACTTTACGTCCTGCACGAACCTCTTTGCCATACCAATGTAATTGTGAAAAACGGTACATTAAGCCAAGCATTGTTATGTTCAATGCCGATGAGATTAACCATCACACTCGGTGCAATTGGCTCAAGTTTTGGAGTAGGGAGATCTAATAACGCTCTCAAGTGAAGTTCAAACTGACTAATTGAACAACCAAGTTGAGTCCAATGCCCGCTATTGTGTACGCGAGGAGCCAGCTCATTGATGAGGAGTTTATCGCCCACAACAAAAACATTCCATTGCCATCACGCCGATATAATTGAGTTCATCCATAATTTGTTTAAGCATTTGTTCAGCTTGCGTTTTTGGAAGTGGGCTTGCTGTGGAAAAATCAGGATGATAAACCGAATAACGTAGAATACCGTTTTTGTTGTAAGTTATGTGTGACTGGATAAAAACGTAGTTTCATCATGTTTAAACCGCGCGCCAACTAAAGAAACTTCACCATCAAATGGAATAAATTTCTCTGCGATGACTTCTCCAAAGAGATCGTCCGTAATTTGAGCGCGATTTTTCTTGAGTGACAATCCATTGACCTCGGCCGTCATAGCCACCTGTACGGCGTTTTACCACCACTTTTTTTCTCCAACTTGGCTAAATACTTCATCCCATTGTGCTTTAGATGAGAGTAGCTGCCATGGCGCTGTTGGTAATTGTAGTTTGTCTAATAAGCTTTTTTTGTGAAACGATCGGCCGTTGTGCCAAACACATTTAGATTAACGAAGTTAGAATGATTACCAAGTAATTGGGTTAAAGGTGTTTGCGTCCAACGTTCAATTTCTGCGGTAATGATGCTGTTTGAAGGCAGTTCAAACACTGGCGCATCAAAAGCAAGAGGCAAAACTTCAATATCTAAAGGCGCACCAGCATAGCGTAGCATTCTCGCCTAATTGACCATTACCTAGAACATACACTGGTGGGTAAATTGCACTTTTTGCATGGTTTGGATTCTGTTTTTGTTAAAAAAATAATCGGCAAGCGGTTTTTCACGTTGTTGGTTCAGTAATACCATTAGTTTAATGCGTGCTTTTGTCCGCTAAGACCTGTTGTAAAAATGACACCTTGCTGTTTGAGTTGTTTTCTCCGCCAAGATAATCATAAACATCTTGGGTGACACCGTGGAAGGTACGTGAAACTAATACGACGGGAATATTAGCCTCTAACAATGCGTTTACACCAGAAAGTGAATCTGGCGGAAGATTTCCTGCGCCTAAAGCTTCAATAATGACACCATCGCAGCCATGTTGAGCTAATTGGATAAGTAAGAAACTATCCATTCCCCTGCATAAGCTTTGATAACTTGAATGTTTGAATAACGGATTTTGCGTACCGGAAAGCGCTCATAAACGGTTAATTGTTGGAAATAAAGCACATTATTTTTTTCGTAATTAACCCGCAAGGCCCAAAAAGTTGGTGTTTGGAAAGTAGCGACATTTGTAGTATGGGTTTTCGTAACGAATTTTGCGTGATGAATTTCATCATTCATGACAACCAAGACGCCTTTGCCGCGACTTTCTGGTGAAAAGCGCCACTAAAATTGCACTTTGTAGGTTAATTGCTCATCGGCACCAAGTTCATTACTTGAACGCATTGCGCCAGTAATGGCAACCGGTACATTGATATTTAATGCTAAATCTAAAAATAAGCGGTTTCTTCTAATGTATCTGTACCGTGTGTGATAACGATGCCATCGTAAAAATTCGTCATTAACCGCTTTTTCAATCCGTGCTTTTTAACGTTAGCCAATGCGTTAAATTGATATGTGGGGAAGGAACATTAAAAATAGACTCTTGGAATAGTTGTGCAGGATGATTTAATTTCTCAAGGGTATCTAATAACGGATTTCGCTCAGAAGGCGAGACTTTGCCATCTTTGCCTTCGCTCATAGAAAATTGTGCCGCCAGTGTGTAGAATCAATAATTTTTCGACATGTTATGCGACTCTAGGATCTGGATTATCTCAATACAGTTTGCGTTTGTGCTTGGCGGAAAGCTTGTAGTTTTCAGCCAATTCAGGATGGAACATCGCTAAAATTTGTGCGGCTAATAACCCCGCATTGGCTGCACCAGCTGGCCCCAATGGCTAACGTGCCAACAGGAATCCCTTTGGGCATTTGCACAATAGAGTAGAGGCTATCTACACCGCTTAACATACTACTTTTTAACAGGAACACCTAAAAACAGGCACAATAGTTTTAGCTGCAATCATGCCGGGAAGATGAGCTGCGCCACCTGCGCCTGCAATAATGACTTTATAGCCGTTTGCTTGAGCATTTTCAGCAAAGAAAAAGTTTATCTGGTGTACGATGGGCTGAAACGATTTCAACGTGATAGGGTAACGAAAATTGATCTCAAAATTTGTGTTGCTTCCGACATTGTTGCCCAGTCGCTTTTTAGAACCCATAACAATGGCAATTTCTGGTTGAGACATAGAAAAACCCTTAATTTATTTAATCAATAAATGCTAAAATTATATCACGACACGCAAACGATTGCTTGAGTATTTTAAATAACCTATGCTTATCGAAGGAGCGCGCGACAAAGTATAATTTTATACTGTTATTTTAGGCAAGAAAATGCTATAATTTATTGTTGAATTCGCTATTGCAATGTGTTTTTCAATAGCATGCATATCATATCAGTTATCGGAGAGAATAATAAATGACAAGTAAAGCAATAAACGTTCTGTAACCACCTTGTTTTCAGAGAAAAACGATATTTATAGCCATCAGGTGCGTATCGTTTTAGCCGAAAAAGGGTGCCTTAGGAGATTGAAAATGTGAGCCCTAATTCGATTTCTGAAGATTTAATGGTATTAAATCCTTCCGGTAATATTCCAACCTTAGTTGATCGTGATTTAGTCTTGTTTAATTCGCGCATTATTATGGAATACCTTGATGAGCGTTTTTCCTCATCCACCACTAATGCCTGTTTATCCGGTATTACGCGCAAAATGTCGTTTAACGATGTATCGTATTGAACAGAATTGGTATTCTTTTAATCAATATTGTAAATCGCGCGCCTGAATCAAAAAGAAGGACAAAAAGCATTAGCGCAACTGCGTGAAGAAATGATGGCATTGGCCCCAATTTTCGCAGCAACGCCTTATTTTTATGAGCGAAGAGTTTAGTTTGGTTGATTGCTATGTTGCACCACTATTATGGCGAATGAATCAACTTGGTATTAGAATTTAGTGGAAGCAGTGCAAAAGCAATCAACGCTTATATGACGCGTGTATTCCAACGTGATAGTTTTGTTCAATCTATCGGTGGCGCAGCACCGAAACATTTAATGGATGATAAAGAATAATGAAACCTTTACGCCCTTATGTTTATTATGCCTATTACAACTGGATTTCAGATAACGGAAACACCCCTTATTTATTAGTCAATTGCAATTATCCAGATGTAGATGTTCCTGTTGAATTTATACGGGATGGAAAAATTATCTTAAATATTTCCCAACGTTCAATTGGGCAATATGTGGTTGATGATGAAGCAATTCGTTTTAGTGCACGTTTTTCAAGGAATGTTACGAGATATTTATATTCCATTTGGGGCTGCAGAAGCGTTATATGCTCAAGAGTCTGGAGATGGCATTTTGTTCCAAGAAGAGTCGTATTATAGCGAACAAGCTTATCTTGAGCGTTCAGAAACAATTATGTGAGTCCACAACTGAGAAAAAAGTCGTGAAGAAAAAGTCATCTCACTTAAAATTAGTGAAAATAACAAGCGGTCTGATTTCTACTATTTTTAAAGAAAGCTCGGTAAATACCGAGCTTTTTTTATGTGCGAAAACTATTTATTTAATGTTTGTTGCATGATTTCACTTAGACTATCTAACATCGCAAAAACGTTTCCGATACATTGAGCGCTTTTTGCTAGGGAATAGACTCAAGATCACGATCTTCTTGCAATGGTAAAGTCCAATAATGCCCAGCTTTCCCACCAGCTTCAGAAAAATAGCATCATAATCCACCACATAACGCTTGCTTTGTACTAGGCGAGATTTATTCTGATATTTTTGGGGAATACCAAAAAGTTTCTGGTATCCCAGTATTTGGGTAAAGCAGTTTCATCGCTTCAACCATTAAATATGCTGGGCGTAAACCATGACAAGATTTGGTAAGCCGTTTAACCAACTCCTTAGCACCTTCAAAGTTCGGACTCTTGAACTACTGCAATCAGTAATGCATCATCTAACTTTACCGAACGTGAGTAAATAGATCAGTTGATTATGTGGTTTATAGCGAAGCTCTAATGCCCAGAACCCCTCCATTGGTTGATGTTCATTGATATTGAGTAAAATCTCAAAATCTGGAATTACCTCACCAAAGCTTATTGGTTGTTGCCAAAGTGGTTCAGTCAAATAGGATAATTGTTGTGGTAAAAATAATAAATTTTCACAAATTGCATTAAAGCGCTGTTGAGTATTAAATCGTTTATCTAAAAACGATGTACCAGTGGATAGCTATAATTTACCCGCTGTTTTTAAAAGAGGGATAAGTAGTGGATGTTGTGCAACAAATTGTTCAAATTGCTTAACTTGGCGACGATGAAGGAGTGAACGAAGTCTATAACGCAAGCGTTTGCCTGCATAGGATTTCTTACCTCGGTTTGGGTAAAATTTCCGTTGCCTTAGTCCACCGATATTGAGATAAGTTCATAACTGCTCACTTGAAATCGGTGGCCATTTTTGCATAATTTTTGGCAAATTAGCTAATTTTTCAATTTAGGGCTGTTTACCAAGTCTTTCTTTATAATGTTTACGGCAGACGGAAAGATAACGGTCATTCCCGCCAATTTGTATTTGCTCGCCATCTTTAACAGGTTGACCGTCCGCATTTAGACGCAACACGAAATGGGCTTTATGCCCACAATCGCAAATAGTTTTGAGTTCTACCAATTCATCAGCCCAAGCTAACAAATAGTGGCTGCCTTCAAATAATTCTGCTTGGAAATCGGTACGTAGTCCATAGCAAAAGCACTGGAATATTTAATTTATCAACGATATCGGTCAGTTGATAAAACTCAGCTAGTTAGAAATTGTGCCTCATCAATCAGAATGCAGTGCAGTGGCTGTTTTTCTAACTCGTTAGCAATTTCAAAGGAAAAGATTGGTTTTCATTGGTAGACACTTTGGCATCTTCTGCAATACCAATTCAGGGAGGTCACTTTACCTAATCCAAAGCGATCATCAATGGCAGCAGTATAGATAGAGGGTATTCATACCACGTTCGCGATAGTTATAAGCAGATTGAAGCAGAGTAGTCGATTTCCCCTGCATTCATCGAAGAATAATAAAAAGTAGAGCTTTGCCATAATCCAGTGTAATAAAAACGGCTAACTAGTAGCCGTTTGGTGTTAATCAGTAATTAAACGTTGTCAATTTGACCTAAAAGTGCACGCAAACGATCTTGGAAGTTTTGGTGCTCTGATTTTAATTGCTCATGTTCTTGGCGTAATGCCGCTGATTCTTGTTCTGCTGCCGCTTTTTGTTCTTTTTAAATCTTCTAACTCTAATTGAAGGAGTTGGATAGTTTCAACGGCTTGTTTAATTTTTCTTCTTCAGTTGGTCACAGAATTATTAATGACATAGTGTTTTACCTCTAAATGGGAAATGTGTGACTAAAATACATAAGGATTATACCTAATTAAGATATTGATTTCATTGAAAAGTTCCATGTTTTTTGTAAAAATAATTTTTATCACGTTTTTATGCAAATTTTTGTTCGCAATCGTTTGCGTTGCGTTAAAATAATAATGTTTTTAGTAAAGGAGTCAGAATCATGAAACGGGCAATGTGCATTTGAATTTTTCTCGCGTCACAGAGGCAGCTGCGTTAGCTGCTTTTGATTGGATTAGGGCGAGGGGATAAAAATGCGGCGAGATAATGCTGCGGTAAAAAGCAATGCGTCAGCTACTGAATCAGATGGAAATTCGTGGTGAAGTAGTGATTGGAGAAGGGAATTGATGAAGCGCCAATGCTTTATATTGGTGAAAAGTTGGACAAAACAAACCTCGACCAGAAGAGGTTTCAATTGCGGTTGATCCAATTGATGGAACTCGCATGACAGCTATGGGGCAATCTGGTGCATTAGCGGTGTTAGCTGCTGGGGAAAAACACATTCTTACAAGCGCCAGATATGTATATGGAAAAACTAGTGGTAGATAGCGATGCCAAAGCGGATGATTGATTTAAACCTACCGCTTGAACAAAACATTCGCCGAGTGGCTTTAAAAAGGAAAAATTACTATCACAAATTACGGTAGCTATTCTTGCAAAACCTCGACATGATGAAATTATCAAATCGGTACAAGCCTTAGGCGTAAGAGTTCTTGCTATTCCAGATGGCGATGTTGCTGCTGGTGTACAATGTTGTTTGCCTGATAGCGATATTGATTTAGTTTATGGCATCGGTGGTGCGCCGGAAGGAGTTGTGAGCTGCGGCTGCTGTAAATGCACTAGGGGGAGATATTCAGGCAAGATTGATTCCACGTAATAAAGTAAAAGGGAATACACCTCGAAAAACTTAAAAGCTGCGGAAAAAGAAATTTCGCGTTGTGCTGCCATGAATGTTCCTGTGAATACGGTATTAAAAATAGAAGAGATTGTGCGAGATGATAATGTCGTTTTTGCTGCAACAGGCATTACTACAGGAGATTTGCTTAGAGGTGTGCAACGCAAAGGCAGTATGATCTTTTACAGAAACGTTGTTAATTCGAGGCCGTTCACGAACTATTCGTAAATTAGCGTCTTACCATGATATTTCTCATTTGACGGACGATTAGCAAAAAGAATGCGGTAATATTGGTTATTACCGCATTGTTTTATGGGTTGATAGAGATGCTTTTATCGGTTGAACTATATCGAATTCTCGAGTGAGAGCCTTCCGCACCATTGAAATAAACGTTTTTGATTGCGAACAAGCGCTGATGGCTAATATGCTAACTAATAATAGGATGATCATAACACTTTCCTCAGAAAATCAAAATTGCAAGCGGTTGAAAGATCCGACCGCTTGCAAATGTTCACTAGGCACTAAAGCCTTCTTTTTAAACTCACCGTCAGGTTAAAGACTAAGCTCTCCAGCTGAACCATCTTTGCTATCTAAGCAGTAGCCTTCACGTTCAAATTGGTAACCTTGTTCTGCTTTTGCATTCGCTAAACTTGGTTCCACAAAACCGTGTTTCACCACTAAAAGATTCAGGGTTTAATACGGTTTCAATGTCATCTGCTGCACCTGGATTTGGTACAGTAAATAAACGATTGTAAATACGGAATTCAGCAGGTTTATTCTCTTCAGCAGATACCCAGTGAATTACCCCTTTTTACTTTACGACCATCCGCTGGATTTTTACCCTAAAGGTTTCAGGATCGTATGTGCAATAAATCATGTAATTTGACCGCTTGCATCTTTTTCAACACGCTCAGCTTTAATCACATAAGCATTACGTAGCGAACTTCTTTACCTAATACTAAACGTTTATATTGTTTATTTGCTTCTTCACGGAAAGTCTGCTTCATCAATATAAAGCTCACGCGTAAATGGTAATTCGCGTTCACCTAATTCTGGGCGGTTCGGATGGTTAGGGTGCTTTTTAAGATTTCTTTGTCACCAAAGTTTTCAATCACCACTTTAACAGGGTTAATCACGGCCATTGCACGTCGGTGCATTTTCATTTAAAGTCTCACGAATACATGCTTCAAGCGCAGAGTATTCTACTACGTTATCTTGTTTTGGTTACCCCGATACGACGACAGAATTCACGCAATGATGCTGGCGTATAACCACGACGACGTAAACCTGAAATGGTCGGCATACGAGGGCTCATCCCAACCATCGACAATACCATCTGTAACCAGTTTTAATAATTTACGTTTAGAGGTTAATGTGCCTTCTAAATTTAAAGCGGGAGAATTCATATTGATGCGGTAATGGGCGTTCAATAGAAATATTGTCTCAATACCCAGTCATATAAACGACGGTTGTCTTGGAATTCTAACGTACATAAAAGAGTGGGTAATACGTTCAATGGCATCAGAGATACAGTGCGTGAAGTCGTACATCGGATAAATGCACCATTTATCACCAGTTTGGTGGTGGTGAGCGAAATTTAATACGATAAATAACTGGGTCACGCATTACAATAAAAAGGTGATGCCATATCAATTTTTGGCACGCAAACAAAGCTTTACCTTCTGCGATTTCGCCATTTTCATTTTTCAAATAGGCGCTAAGTTTTCCTCTACTGGAACGATCACGATAAGGGCTATTTTTACCCGGTTCAGTTAATGTGCCACGATATTCGCGCATTTCATCTGGTGAAAGTTCATCAACATAAGCTAAACCTTTTTGATTAACTCAATGGCATAACCATAAAGCGCATCAAAAGTAATCTGAAGCATAACGAGGTTCACCCTTCCCATTTAAAAGCCTAACCATTCCACATCAGCTTTAATCGAATCAACATATTCAACGTCTTCTACAGGATTAGTATCGTCAAAACGTAAATTACATTTACCTTGATATTCTTGTGCAATACCAAAAGTTTAGGCAGATGGATTTAGCGTGACCAATATGTAAATAGCCGTTTGGCTCAGGTGGGAATCGAGTATAAACGTTGTTATGTTTACCTGATGCCAAATCTTCATCAATAATATGGGTAATAAAATTCGCACGACTTTCCGGTGCGTTAGTTAAAATCTCTTCGCTCATAACACTCTCTGTTTTTCAATAAAAATAACTTGTATTCTACACCGTATTGATAAGAACGGAAAGGGCGAAAGCAAGTCGTCTTTTTGTAAAAATTTTGCAAATTCTGACCGCTTGCTTTTTATTTTGCCTTTTAAAAAGAGCATCGTTTAGTGTTATAACTTTTTATTCTTATACAAAAAGAATATTTAGTGGATTTTAGTTGGTTTTCTTGCCTAAAAATTAAATTACTATCCATGCCATTCCATTTTTAACAATAAAAACAAATAAGGAGCAACACAATGTCTCAATTTTTCTCAGCAGAGTTTCTAGCATGGTTAAACCAACATGCCACTGAAATTGATCAATCAAATCAATATGCCGATGAATTATTTCAACGGATAGCAAAACGAAGGCGTTTTTAAAATCGGAGTACCTGAGAATCTTAGCGGAGTAGGCGGAGATTTTTGAACAAGTCATTGCTGCCGTACGTGAAATTTCCACTTATTCTTTAACCGCGGGGTTTTATTTCTTGGGGGCATCGCACCTTAATTCAAAATCTATTAAGTAGTGAAAACCACGCACCAAGAGAACGTTGGTTAGCCGATTTGTTAGTTGGTAACTCTCTCAGGCGGAACAGGATTATCAAATGCAGTAAAAATTTCTATCCGGTATTGAAGAATTACAAGTAAAAATTATCGAAAAAGATGGAAAACGCTATTTACAAGGACGATTACCATGGATTACGAATTTAACCGCAAAAAGGATTTGTAACCATTATTGCTGCCGAGTATGAAAATGGTAGCCATGCGCCAATTATTGTCGCGTTACCATCGAATGCACAAGGCGTTGTTCGGGCTAAAAGAGCTTTCTTTAGTCGCGCTACAAGGAAGTAATACTGTTGCTGTGGAGCTAAATCATGTAGAGCTTGATCCCGATTGGATTATTGCCAACAATGCGGAAGAATATTTGTCTGATGTTCTCCTACTTTTCTTGGGATTACAATGCGCAATGGCATTTGGTTTGGCGGCTCGCAGTCTAGCAGAAGTAAAAAGCATTGGATTATGTTGAGAATCGTTCTGTGCTAAAACCTGAATATGATGTTCAGGTACAAAAATTAGCGGACTTAGAACAGCGTTTAGCTCAAGGTTTAGCACAAGGTGACTATTTTATTGAAAAATCCTAAAGCGCTATTTAATATCTCGCATTGAAATTGTGGATGTAGTCGCGCAAAGTTTATTGCTAGAACTTCAAGCCTCTGGTGGGCGTGGCTATTTACAAAATGCAGGTTCAGATTTTTATTCGTCGTTGGAGAGAAGGCGCATTCTTACCTGTAGTAACGCCAAGCGCATTACAGTTGAAAACAATTTTGCAGGCAGCTTAACAATATACACGTTAATCTTCAGCCATTTTTTTGAAGCAATAAAAAGCGGTAAGATTTTTTTGCAAAGTTTGCAAGAAATTTTACCGCTTGTTTTGTTTAAACTGCGAAAATGAAATTATTTTACGCGTGAAACGTATTCGCCTGAACGGGTATCCACACGGATAACTTCACCAATTTGAACGAATAATGGTACACGAACCACTGCGCCAGTGCTTAATGTAGCTGGTTTACCACCAGTACCTGCGGTATCACCTTTTAAACCTGGGTCAGTTTCAACAACTTCTAATTCCACGAAGTTTGGTGGTGTTACTGCGATTGCAGAACCGTTCCATAATGTAATGATACATTCTGCTTGGTCAACTAACCATTTGTCGTTATCGCCCTAATGCTTTTGCATCAACAGAAATTTGCTCGAAAGTTTCTGGGTGCATGAAATACCAGAAATCTTCATCTTTGTAAGAGTAGTTGTAGTTATAATCACAACATCAGCTGCTTCAACAGAAGAACCTGATTTAAAAGTTGATTTCTAATACTTTACCTGAAATCAATTTACGGATTTTAGTACGGGTAAATGCTTGACCTTTTACCTGGTTTCACGAATTCGTTTTCAACGATTACGCAAGGTTCGCCATCTTGGATAAATTTTTAAACCTGGTTTGAAATCATTAGTGCTATAGTTAGCCATAAATTCCTCAATGTTTTACAAAAATTAACAAACTTTGAATTACCCGCTATTGGGTTTTCCAAAAGCCCCTATAATACCGTAAATCTTCAAAGAACTCTAAAAATTTTTGTTATAATCTGTTAACTTTCTTAAAAAGAGGAATGAATATGATTATGGCAATTTCTGCCATTGTGGCATTCACCGTTGCAGGGTTTGCTGAAGCAAGAGGTGGGCGTTCAGGCGGTTTTGGTGGCAGTTCTTCTCGTGCAGTAGTTTCAAAACCTGTTCAAACACAGAAAACATCAATCCACGCAACAAAAACACAAGATGCGACCTTTGAAAATACGCCAAATCGAACTATTCCCAACCAATCCCAACAAGCGGTAAATGGGAATCGTATGGCAAACTTTGCAACAGGTGCAGCTGCAGGGTATTTATTAAGCAATGCGCTTGCAGCCTAATGAGGCGGTAGCACAAGAGGGTACAACTCAAGCTCAAAACGGTAACTGAAACAAAACAAGCACCAGCAACACAAAATGCAGTCTCTACAGTCGCACAATTTCATAGTATTGGTGGGACAAATTGACCCATATTTAGTGGAAAACAGATGGATATCGTCGCTATTGTATTGGTGGTGTGCAATATTTAGCAGCTGCACAAGGTGGCCAAAAGTACGCCTATTGTGATGGTAAATCCAAAATGGCACTCCATTAGAATGCCAGCTCCTTCCTTAATTCTTCTATTTAGCCCCTTGAAATAGGGGCATTTATTATGCACTCATTGATTATTCCAACTGCTCAACAAACAGCTACAAAAAGCGCAATGGTTAACTGATTTAGCTAATGCCTTTAATAACCCAGTCGCGTTACTTGAATTTCTTGAGTTAGATCCAGCTGATTTTCTCAGGATATACTTGCGCTGTAAATTATTTGCTTTACGTGTACCAAAAATCATTTGCTGAAAAATGGAGAAGGGGAATCGCTATGATCCCTTATTTCTACAAGCCATGGCTTCAGCTGATGAATTTTTTTGCAAGCAGAAGGGTTTGTTAAAGATCCACTAGAAGAACAGCATAGTCCAGCTATTTCAATATTTTGCATAAATATCAAAATCGATTGTTATTTATGATTAAAAATAGTTGTGCAATCAATTGTCGTTATTGTTTCCGACGTCATTTTCCATATGATGAAGTTAAAGAGTGGGAAGCATGCTTGGCAACAAGGATTGGATTATATTGCCACGCATAAAGAAATTGAGGAAGTGATTTTCTCTGGTGGTGATCCTTTGATGGCGAAAGACGCCGAGTTAGATTGGCTTATTACGCAATTAGAGCAAATTCCTCATATACAAACATTGCGTATTCATTCTCGTTTACCTGTAGTGATTCCAAATCGTATTACAGAAATATTATGCCAAAGATTCTTGCAATCTCGTTTGCATATTGTGATAGTGACATATCAATCACGCTAATGAGATAGATGAAAATTTTTGCACAAAAATGCAAATGCTTAAACAAGCTAATGTTGTATTGCTTAATCAATCTGTATTGCTTAAAGGTGTAAATAATCAGGCTGAATGTTTAAAAACAATTAAGTCAAAAATTATTTAGCATTGGGATTTTGCCATATTATTTACATTTATTAGACCGAGTAGAAGGGGCATCGCATTTTCTTTATTGAAGATACTGAAGCCTTAACGATTTATCGAGAACTTCAAAAATTACATCAGGTTACTTAGTTCCCAAACTAGCACGTGAAATTGGTGGAGAGCCGAATAAAACGTTAGTTGGATATACAGTTACCTCAATATTTTGTTAGTCCAATTATTTATTTTAACATAATCTACATTATGCGAAATCAAGGCAATTAACTATTTAAAGGTATCTCTACCATATATATCAGATCTTTAATTCAATAGCCGAAACGTGTATTCTATGTCAGATAGCTACGCCTTTGCGTATCTAACTTTTACCCTTTCAAATCAACTAAAGGTATTTGACATGTCTAAAAATTTAATTCTTATCCTCAACTCTGGTAGCTCATCTTTAAAATTTGCTATCTTAGACCCTAAAACCGGTGATGAAAAAAATTATCTGGTTTAGCAGAAGCTTTTCATTTAGAAGATGCGCGTATCAAATGGAAATTACACGGTGAAAAAGGTAATGCAGATTTAGGTGCTGGTGCTGCACATAGCGAAGCACTTTCATTCATCGCAAATGAGTTGTTATCAGAAGAATTAAAAGGCACGGTGTCAATGATTGGCCACCGTATCGTTCATGGTGGTGAGCGTTTTACTTCATCTGTTGTTATCAACGATGATGTTATCAAAGGCATTGAAGAAGCTGTTCAATTTGCCCCACTTCACAGCGGCTCACCTCATTGGTATTCAAGAAGCATTCCGTATTTTCCTGAATTAAAAGACTAAAACGTTGCAGTATTCGACACTGCATTCCATCAGACCATGCCTGAAGAAGCATTCTTATATGCACTTCCATATAACTTATATACTGAACATCACATCCGTCGTTATGGCGCACACGGTACAAGTCATTTATTCATTTCGTGAAGTGGCAGAACGCGTTGGTAAACCAGTTGATCAAGTAAACACCATTGTTTGTCACTTAGGCATCGGCGGTTCTGTTTCTGTCGTTCGTAACGGTAAAATGTATCGATACTTTCAATGGGTTTAACACCGTTAGAAGGTTTAGTAATGGGTACTCGTTCTGGTGATATCGACCCAGCAATCATTTTCTACCTATACAAAAACTTAGGTATGTCAATGGATGAAATTGAAACGACTTTTAGTGAAAAATCAGGTCTTTAGGTTTAACTCAAGTGACTAGCGACTGTCGTTACGCTGAAGATAACTTTCATGATGACGCATCTGACTTTCTGAAGCAAAACGTGCTTTAGACGTATATAGCTATCGTTTAGCAAAATACATCGGTGCATACATGGCATATTTTAGGTGATGATCACTTAGATGCTATCGCATTTACTGGTGGTATCGGTGAAAAACTCAGCTCACGTTCGTGGAATTAACTTTAAAACCACTTAAAATTATTCGGTAGTTAAATTAGACCACGACCGTAACCTTGCAGCACGCTTCGGTAAAGAAGGAGCCATTACAGCAGATGATTCAGCATTCAAAGCAATCGTAATTCCGACAAATGAAGAATTAGTGATTGCACAAGATACTGCTAAATTAGCACTATACTTTTTAAGGGCAGATTACTCTGCCCTTTAACTTTATTTTTATAGGAATATAATTATGTCAAGAACGATTATTCTTATTCCAACGACCACAGGTGTTGGATTAACAAGTGTAAAGCCTAGGTTTAGTGCACGCTTTAGAACAAAAAGGGACTAAAGTTGGCTTTTTAAAACCTATTGCACAGTCTATTACTGGTGAAGACGTTTTAGACCGTTCAACTTCAATTATCAAGGCTGCCCAAACAACAGAAGTTGGCGAGCCATTTATGTTAAGGAAGCGAAACACTTATCGGTCAAAACCAAACTGACGTTTTATTAGAAAAAGTAGTAGAACGCCATCAAGCATTAGCTAAAAAACAACGAAATTATTGTCATTGAAGGTTTAATTCCAACTCGTACAAATGCATATGCAAACAGCATTAACTATGAAATTGCACAAGCGTTAGATGCTGAAATCGTATTAGTCGCCGCACCTGGTTCTGATAAAACCGGCTCAATTAAAAGAACGTGTTGAAGCTGCTGCATCTGAATTCGGTGGTCGTAACAACCCTAACCTTTTAGGGTGTAGTTATCAATAAATTTAATGCGCCAGTAGATGAATCTGGTCGTACTCGCCCTGATTTAGCAGAAATTTTTGACTCATTCCAACACAGCACACAAAAACGTTTCAGAAGTTGAAGCGTTATTTGCAAAAAGCCCAATTAAAACTACTCGCTTGTATTGAATGGAAAGCGGATTTAATTGCAACTCGTGCAATTGACTTAGCTAAACATTTACATGCAGCAATCATCAATGAAGGTGAGCTGAATACCCGTCGTATTCGTGGTGTAAGCTTCTGTGCGCGTAGCATTCCACACATGGTTGATCACTTTAAAGCAGGGTAACTTATTAGTAACCTCAGCAGACCGTCCGGAAGTATTAGTCGCAGCATGTCTTGCAGTTATGAATGGTGTTGAAATTGGTGGTATCCTTTTAACTGGTGGTTATAAAAATTGAAGCACCAATTGCAAAAACTTTGCCAACAAGCGTTTGAAACAGGTATTCCAGTATTCCGTGTTGAAGGCAATACCTGGCAAACCGCTTTTAAACTTACAAAGTTTCAGCTTAGAAGTACCAACTGATGACAAAGAACGTATTAACGCAATCAAAGAATATGTTGCAAGTACACTAAATACAGGCTTTGTAGAAGAAGTATCTAAAGGTGCAACTCGTGCACGTCGCCTCTCCTGCAGCATTCCGTTATCAATTAACTGAATTTGCACGTGAAGCGAAAAACGTATTGTATTACCAGAAGGTGATGAGCCTCGTACAGTGAAAGCTGCAGCACTTTGTGCAGAACGTGGCATTGCAGAATGTGTTCTATTAGCTGAACCCAACAGATGTTCAACGTGTTGCAGAAGCACAAGGTGTAACCTTAGGTAAAGAGTATTACCATCATCAACCCAGCAGACGTACGTAGAAAAACTATGTTGCTCGTTTAGTTGAATTACGTAAAAGCAAAAGGTATGACTGAAGAAGCTGCGCGTGAACAATTAGAAGACACCGTAGTATTAGGTACTATGATGTTAGAAGCAAACGAAGTTGATGGTTTAGTTTCAGGTGCGGTTCATACAACGGCTAATACCATTCGCCCACCAATGCAAATTATTAAAACTGCACCAGGTAGCTCAATCTGTTTCTTCTATCTTCTTTATGTTATTACCAGACCAAGTATTGGTATATGGTGACTGTGCGGTTAACCCAGACCCAACTGCTGAACAATTAGCTAGAAATCGCAATTCAATCTGCAGAGTCTGCAAAAGCATTTGGTATCGATCCACGTGTTGCAATGATTTCATACTCAACTGGCACATCAGGTTCTGGTGCAGATGTTGAGAAAGTAAAAGAAGCAACTCGTATTGCAAAAAGAAAAACGTCCAGATTTAATTATTGATGGCCCATTACAATATGATGCGGCAGTAATGGAAGATGTGGCGCGTTCTAGCACCAAACTCACCGGTTGCAGGTAAAGCAACAGTATTCGTCTTCCCAGATTTGAATACAGGGTAACACCACTTTATAAAGCAGTTCAACGTTCTGCAGATTTAGTTTCAATTGGCCCTATGCTTCAAGGTATGCGTAAACCAGTTAATGACTTATCTCGTGGTGCATTAGTAGACGATATCGTTTATACCATTGCATTAACTGCAATTCAAGCAACTCAAGCTTAATCAAGCTTTATAGAGATACGCCCAGTTTATGCTGGGCGTTTTTCTGCAAAAATTAAAGAAATTTGACCGCTTGTTGCGGTAAAATACCCAAATACTTTCTTTATATTGATGAACTATGACAACACCAATTATTGATTTACAAATTGCCAGTGAAAATAGCGAAGGCTTGCCAACACTGGAACAATTTTACTTACTGGGTAGAAACTGCTCTCGCCTTTTGAAGCACAAACTGAAGATTTTACTGAAACAGAAAATGACTCATCCGATGATTGTGGATGAAGAAGAAAGCCAAACACTTAATCGAGAATATCGCGGAAAAAGATTACCCAACAAACGTCCCTCTCATTCCCCTTTCGAAGTGCCAGAAGGTATTGAACTTCCCTTATTAGGTGATTTAGTTATCTGTCGTCAAGTGATGGAACGTGAAGCAAAAGAACAACAAATTTCTTTTAGCATCCCACTGGGCGCATTTAGCTGTGCATGGCACGTTACACTTGCTTGGCTATGATCATATTGAAGAGGCTGAAGCAGAAGAGATGGAAGGTCTAGAAACGCAAATTATGCAGAAATTAGGCTTTGAAGATCCTTATTTGAGCGAAAAAGAACTCGACTAATGCGAAAGCTCGTTGTAGTTATTAGCGATGCCGTCAGATTTTGACGGCATTATTTTTAAATCAAACAAATTTTGCAAAAAGCCAAGCGGTATCTCGGCACGCAGCATTTTCAGGCACTTTATGATATGCGTAGTCCCGATGGGGTTTGCTTGCATTTAGAAGCGTTAGCCATTATTGCTGGCACCATTATGAATGGTGGAACACTTTTTCTTGTTTGTCCTGATTTTTGCACAATTATCCCAAATTCCTGATAGCGATTCTCTACGCTGGAATGATGGGAAGCTGATTACTACACCGAATTTCTATCGCTATTTTCAAAAATTGATTCAAAAATATCAATTTTAGCGTGACAATGCCACGAAAAAGATTTTTAATCCCTCACAAGCGGGCAAAAACGCAAATGTTTTTGCAACTTTACATGCCAGAACAGCAGCAAATTTTCGAACAGCTACCCTAAGCACCTCGCTGATATTCATTTAATTCTGGCTGATCGCGGAAGAGGTAAATCTACTCTTGCGCAACTTGCAAAAAGCCTTGCTGAATATCACTCAGTAATTATCACTCGCTAAAAGTCGCTGCTACTTCCCCAATTTTTAGCTCAATTAACGGATATGGCTTCACATGACTTTTGCACATTTATGGCGCCTGATCAGTTGATTGCGAGAAAATAACGCAAAAATGTATTTCTCCAAATCATTGGTTATTTATTGATGAAGCCGCGAGTTTGCCTTTACCCATGTTACAAACGCTTTGCCGTTATTTTCATAAAGTTGTGCTGACCACAACCACCCACAATTATGAAGGTACAGGGCGAGGGTTCAGTTTGAGATTTAAATCACAATGTTCCCGCACTTATCGAGAATGGCATTTAACTCACACCACTTCGCTGGGAAGAAAATGACCCGCTTGAGCAGTTTATTAACGAGCTGCTATTGTTAGATGAACGCGAACAAACAGAACCGCTTGCACAATACTATCAATTATTTGCGAATGCGCATTACAAAACGACCCCAACAGACTTACGTCGGTTATTTGATGGAGAAAATCAGCAATGTTTTTCTTATCAAGAAAATGGACAACTGGTTGGTGCAATTTGGACACTCAATGAAGGCGGATTGTCAGATGCGTTAACAGAGCAAGTATGGGCTGGAACGCGTCGCCCAGCGGGAGAATTTAGTGGCGCAATATCTTTGTGCACAAGGGAATTTAAAGTCAGCTTGCACCTTGCATTCAATGCGAATTTCTCGGATTGCCGTTCAGCCAGATAAACAACAACAAGGCATTGGCAAGCGGTTAGTTTCTGACTTTATTTTGCAAAATCTTCAAACAAATTCAACCGCTTGATTTTTATTTCTGTCAGTTTTGGTATGTCCGATTGTCTGCTGAAATTTTGGCAACAGTGTGGTTTCGTATTAGTACAAATTACACCCTAACCGAGAAGCAAGCAGTGGTTATCAAAGTGCTAGGATGCTCTCACCCTATTTCTGAGGCAGGAACCAATTTATTGCGCAAAGCAGTAGCAAAATTTCAGCGTGATGCCCCAATTTCTACCTTATTGCGAAGCGCTTTTTCTCAATAAAGTGGCTGATTATGCTTTTAGATGAATCAGACCAACAAAATTTGCGCGGTTTTTGCGTTTGCTCAACGGAGTTTCTCGGCTTGTTTTGCATCACTGAAACGGCTTTATACTCAATATCCTGAAGAACTCGCCATCTTACGAGATAATCTAGAACAAAATAGTCTTACGTTAGCTGCGCCCTAAAAGCAAACATTGGCACAGTTTCGCCTGGCCGTTAGAGATGTGTTAGCAGCAAAATGTCAGTAAAGAAAAAGCCCATTTAAAAATACTTTGACTATTTTTAAATGGGCTTTCCTCTGATAACGATTAGCATGTTTTTGCTTTACGTTGGTAACTGCCTTTCCCTTTACGATTTCGCATCACGCGGGTTTTAAAATAACGGGTCTGTAACTAAAGCTTTTTATCGCACTTTCTTGAATTTCGCCACGTTGGTGGGCATATTGATTTTTACTCATCATTTATCCTTATTAAATTAGATTTAATTGCAAAAATTGCGTGTGCATTCTGCCAAAATTTACTTTTCCTGTATATAAGTTAGGGGTAAAGTTGTGTATAATTTACCGCAATTTTTACTTCAAGCGGATAAGTTTTATTCGCATTTTGCAAACACAGAGGATAATATGAAAAAGAAGAAGTCGGACATAATTTCTTAGCACGTCTTGGCAAAAACTCGTTTTGCGCCCAGGCGGTAAATTAGCCACAGATTGGCTTATTGCGAATGCTGATTTTAATGCAAATAAAAAGTACTCGAAGTCGCTTGTAATATGTATTACTACCGCTATCCAAATTGCTAAGCAATATGGTTGTGAAATTACGAGGTGTAGATTTAGACGAAGAAGCATTAGAAAAAAAGCACGTCATAACATTAAAGAAAATGGCGTAGAAGACTTAGTTAAAAGTGCAACGCACATGCGACAAAATTGCCGTTTGAAGATAACACTTTTCGACATCGTTATCAACGAAGCTATGTTTGACTATGTTTGCCAATTGAAGCAAAAGAAAAAGCGATTCGGGGAATACTTTCGTGTACTTAAACCGAACGGTTTCTTATTAACCCATGATGTCATGCTGAATACTGATGATGTTGAAAAAGTGATTGCAGATTTGCGTTCAGCAATCAACATTACAGTAACTCCACTTTCCAAACCTGACTGGAAAGAAACGTTCCTTCGTTGCGGTTTTTAGAAATGTGGAAACATTTAGCGGTGAGATGAGTTTACTTTCGCCGAAAGGGTTAATTTACGATGAAGGTGTATTGGGCGCGATGAAAATTATCAGCAATGCGTTAAAACCTGAAAATCGTGATACTTTCAAAAATGTTTAATACATTTAACGACCCTGATAAAAACTTGGTTTTTATTGCTATTTGTAGCCAAAAATAATGTTTGAACTATTCCAAACTTGGTATAAAAAGAAATTAGGTAATCCACATAGTGCCGCATTATTGGGTATTCTGCTCTGTGGTTTTTGGGATTATCTATTTCTTTAGCGACCTCATTATGCCGCTTTTAGTGGCTATCGTCTTTAGCTTATCTGTTAGATACGCCTATTCGTGTATTGACGCAAAAATTTAGCTCCCTCGCACTTTAAGCATTGTGATTGTACTTGGTAGTACCTCTCTTTACTTGCTATATTTATTACGGTGTTATTACCGAATTTATGGAATCAGACTGTCGGTTTTTGTGCGCGATTTACCCAACATGTTTAACTTGCTTAATACGTGAGTTTATAAGCTTTTGCCCGAGCATTATCCTGAGTTGGTCGATTACGCGATGCTAGATAGCCCTAATGACCTCATTACGGGCAAAAATTCTAGGTTATGGCGAATCATTATTAACTTTCTCTCTTAACTCACTGGTGAGTTTAGTGGGTTTAGGCATTTATGCATTTTTAGTGCCGTTAATGGTCTTTTTCTTATTGAAAGACAAACCTTTATTTGTTCGTTCATTTTTAAATTTAATGCCTAAAAACCGCCGTTTTAACCACACGGGTTTTGGATGAAAATGCAACAACAAATCAATAATTATATTCGAGGAAAAATTGTTAGAAATTTCTAATTGTTGGTGTAGTGACCTACATTATTTTGATTTTCTTCGATTTACGTTACCCATTACTACTTTTCAGTTGCTGCAGGGGCTTTCGGTATTAGTTCCATATATCGGTGCGGTATTAGTTACCATTCCGATTGCATTAATTGCATTATTTCAATTTGGTTTATCGCCTGATTTTTACTACGTACTACTCGCTTTCGTGATTAGCCAACTGTTAGATGGAAATATTGTTGTACCCTTCCTGTTCTCTGAAGCTGTTAATTTACATCCACTAACCATTATTGTTGCGGTGCTAATTTTTGGTGGATTGTGGGGATTTTTGGGGCGTATTTTTGCAATTCCATTAGCCACCTTTAGTTAAGGCAGTTGTTAATGCTATCTCTTCTGTTGAATAATTAAAATAATAAGGATAATAAAATGCTTGTTTCGGATTTTCCATTTTGATCTTCCTGATAATCTTATCGCTCGTTACCCTATGCAAGAACGTACTGCGAGCCGTCTTTTAAAATTAGATGGCAACACGGGCGCACTAACCGACCAACACTTCCCCGACTTGCTAGAAGATATTCAAGCGGGCGACTTGTTAATTTTTAATAATACCCGTGTTATTCCTGCTCGTCTTTACGGCCGTAAATCTAGTGGTGGTAAATTAGAAGTACTGGTTGAGCGAGTATTAGATGAACATCGTTGCTTAGCGCATATTCGTGGCTTCAAAAGCGCCTAAAGAAGGAGCTGAAATTATTTTTAGGCGAAGATAAATTAGGTGAAGGAAATGGGTTTCACGCCATCATGACAGCCCGTCATGGTGCGCTTTTTGAGTTGCAATTTAGTGCAGCACAACCCTTGTTTGACTTACTGCAACAAGCTGGTCATATGCCTTTGCCGCCTTATATTGACCGCCCCGATGAAGATGCAGACCAAGAACGCTACCAAACTGTTTTATAGCAAAGTGTTAGGCGCAGTGGCTGCTCCAACAGCTGGCTTACACTTTGATAATGCGATGTTAGAAAAAGCTTAGCGAGAAAGGTGTTCAAACTGCGTGTGACTTTGCACGTTGGTGCGGGAACATTCCAACCAGTTCGGGTAGAAAATATCCTCGATCATCAAAATGCACGCAGAATATGCTGAGGATAGCGAAGAGTGGTGGAAAAATCCTTGCAACTAAAGCAGCAGGTAAACGAGTCATTGCCGTAGGGACAACTTCTGTGCGCTCTATCGAAAGTGCAGCTCAAGCGGCAGAACAATCAGGAAAATTGATTGCGCCATTCTTTTTCTGATACACAAATTTTTCCTCTACCCGGGAAAAACTTTTTAAAGTCGTGGATGCTTTGGTCACCAATTTCCATTTGCCAGAATCTACACTAATTATGCTTGTTTCTGCCTTTGCTGGTTATCGACACTACCATGCAGGCTTATCAACATGCCGTGGCAAATCAATATCGATTCTTCAGTTATGGTGATGCGATGTTTATCACCAAAAAGTGAAAAATGCGACGCAAGATTTACCGCCCAACGCTTAATTAGAAAAACTCGAAATAGCCCTGATACCAAGGGCTATTTTTATATCTTGCCGTTGTGAGCTTTGCTTGCGCCTGAGCGAATTCAATCTGTAACCATGCTAACTTCTGCAGTATTTAGTGTTTGAACTCCATGTGAATTTAATCGTTCAATCACTTGTTTTGTTTGGCATTTTCAAAGGATTCCACCGCCCACTAGAAATAATGGCTACCCTTGGCTTGAGTTTGTTGCAACAAAGTTTCACTACTGCTGGTTTTACTGCCATGATGAGGCACTTGTAAAATCTACTTGCCCAACATTTTTCCGACCATTCGCGTTCTTGTATAGCACCACTATCGCCTGTCAATAACCAACGGAAATGCCCTATGCTGACTCAGCAAAACACAAGAATCTTGATTTCTAGCCACTAACACTGTTTGAGAGGGATAGATAGCTTGCAGTTGAAAATGATCAAACTGCCAGGATTTACCTGCAACACAAGATTCTGGTTGATAACCAGCATAGCGTTTTTGGCTGCTTGAAATTAACCGTGCATGCGGATAATGCTGTAATAAGGTTTCTACCCCGCCTGCATGATCATTATCATCATGACTTAGAAAAATAGCTTCCACTGTAATGCCTTCGCGTTGAAGATAAGGCAGAATTTCTAGTTTTGCCAATATTCGAGCTAGCAGCTTCGCCCCTCAACTTATGCCTGTGTCGTAAAAAATTGCCTGACCGCTTGTTTCATAAATCAAGGCTTGTGCCAGACCTTGCCCAACATCAAAGGTTATCCAACTAGGTAATGATGCACGCATAAAGCCATATAACCCAAACCATAAAAAGTGGAACGATAATTCCTAAAAGCAACCAATAAATTTTTGCTTATTTTTCCAAGCATAAAGTCCCATTAAAATGGCTAAATCTAAAGCTCAATAATTCCCATTGGGTTTGGTAACTTAATGGAATCCAGCTTTCAGATAATGGTGAAATTAACGTGAGACTGCTTTGCGCTAGCCAATCTGCCCATTGCCAAGTTGAAAATAAATTATCCGTCATTAACGTTAATAAAATCATAGGGACTAATGCAAAGCTATAAAGCGGAACAATAAGGATATTGGCAAGAAAAATTCCAGGCAGAACTCCCTGAAAAAGAAAAATTGCACTGGTGCGAAAATAAAGTAAAATACCAAGTTGTAAATGGATTAACGAAAGTATGCCTCGTACAATTCTTGAAAAATGTTGAGTAGCTATCCAGTTGGAAAGTGGAAAATAGCGATACCAAATAATTAAAACTTGCAACAGCCGAAATAGAGAGCCAAAAACTATCCGATAATAATGTTACTGGGTCAAGCAGCAACAGTAATGAGATGATCCGCCACCATAATTGTGTTGGTGTATAATGTCGGCGAAAGCAAATTGGCAAACTAATATCAATAAAAATTGCCCCGATTGCGCGTAATGTAGGAATAGAAAAACCGGCTAAATAACTATATCCTAAGGCAAAAGATAATCCGATTGCGCGAGGAAAAAGGTAGGGACTGCCCTATTTTATGAAAAAGCCCTTATCGCATAGCGATGAGTGAGTATATAATACACCATTGCCCCACAATTTTTGCTAGCCAAAAATCCAACAGCCATTGCTAAAGCGATATGCAAGCCTGAAATAGCAATTAAATGCGCTGTCCCCGTTTGCATTGGAAAATTTGCCAATGAACATGATCCAACCAGGCTCGTTCTCCAAAGCTAACGCCAATAATAGACCTTGGGTAGGAAAAAGTTTCTGTTTGATCAACCACGCGATAAAGCCACCTTGTTCGCCAAGAAGAGGTTTCTGATTTTCTAACCATATTGCTTGTTTAATGGTTGCGGTAAGCTTGAATATGATTTGCTGCATACCAACGCTGGCGATCAAAGTTGCCTTCATTTGTAACCGTGCACCAATTGGTCGAAAAGTGGTTGGGATTTGATAATGTTGTTCCAGTTTTAACGGTGTTTGGCTTTGCCAATTTTAGGTAAATACGCTCCCCGTTTTCTAACTGCCCAATCGCGGCTTGATAATCGGTAAGTTTCTGTAATTGCACAATTTTAACCGTTCTGGTTTGCGCTAAAGCGGTCTGATTTTTCAGCTCATTTGCAAAATGTGCTACTCTTGCGTAACTGAGTAACACCAAGAAAAGCGTCTACTGCTAATAAGTTATATCTGGCTAAGATTGCCCATAGTAAAAGCGTACTATAAGCAATGATAAGATAAAGAAAACCAGCTAATGGCAGCCATAAGATAGGTAAACAAAGCAATGGAAATAAGATAAATGCGTGGTCTTGTCGTATCATCGCCAAAGAGAACATAAATAATCGCAAGCATATCGAATAGGGAAAAATACCGCTGTTTTTATTAGATTTTTCTTGAGCAAGATCATAAAATTTCTCTCTTTTGCAAAAACTTCAGAAAAATGACCGCTTGTTAAGGTAAAATAACCCAATAATTAGAGGGAAAAATGATGACCGAATTTACTCACATTAACACGCAAGGCAGAAGCAAATATGGTGGATGTTTCTGGCAAAGCAGGAATCCGTACGAGAAGCTCACGCAGAAGCTTTTGTTTCAATGCGTGCTGAAACTTTACAAATGATTTTTATCTGGCAACCACCATAAAGGGTGATGTTTTTGCAACTGCACGCATTGCGTGGGATTCAAGCTGCTAAAACGCACGTGGGAGTTGATTCCGCTTTGCCACCCGCTTCTGCTCTCAAAAGTTGAAGTAAAAATTAGAAGCTTTGGTTGAAAGCAATCAAGTTCGGATTGAATCACTTTGCAAATTAAGTGGAAAAACAGGCGTGGAAATGGAAGCGTTAACTGCCGCAAGTGTTGCCGCATTAACCATTTATGATATGTGTAAAGCGGTACAGAAAGACATGGTGATTGAACAAGTTCGCCTATTAAGTAAAAGTGGTGGTAAGTCTGGCGATTTCGTTGCGCCATCAACAAAGGAATAATAGTTTATGAGTATTCAAGTTTTATTTTTGCGCAAACACGAGAATTAGTTAGCGTAGATAGCCTACGTGTTGAAGAAACATTTGATACGGCAGAAGCGCTGCGCGAACATTTAAGCCAACAAGGGCCAAAATGGCAGTTAGCGTTAGAAAAAGGAAAATTATTAGTTGCGATTAACCAAACTATTGCAGAATTTGAGAGTGCTATCCAAGATGGTGATGAAGTCGCTTTCTTTCCACCTGTTACTGGAGGTTAAATGCACAAACATTCATTCAAGTTCAAGAAGATAATTTTGACAAAAATGCAATTTTGATCAATGGTTAAGCGCTGAACATAGTGTAGGCGCAACGACGATTATTTAGGGGAAAAGTCCGAGAAATGAATTTAGGCGATAATGTTCTCTGGTCTTTATTTAGAACATTATCCTGCAATGACAGAAAAAAGCCTTGCAAGAAATTGTCGCACAAGCTCGTCAACGTTGGGGTTTGCAACGTGTTGCCGTGATTCATCGTATTGGTCAATTACACACAGGCGATGAAATTGTATTGAGTTGGCGTTAGTTCTGCTCACCGAGGTGATGCCTATCATGCAAAATGAATTCATTATGGACTATCTAAAACGCGTGCGCCATTTTGGAAGCGTGAAACCACGCAAGAAGGCGAACGCTGGATTGAAGGTAGAGAAAGTGATCAACAAGCGGCGGATAAATGGGAGTTAAACCATGCTAAATAACCTTGAACTGGAACAAATTATCGACCAAAAATTAAATAGTAACGCAATTTGCCGATTATGCACCTAACGGTTTACAGGTTGAAGGCCGCCAAACTGTGATTATTACAGGGGGTAACAGCGACACTGCCGTTAATTGAAAAAAGCGATTGAAAAACAAGCGGATGCAATTTTAGTGCACCATGGCTATTTCTGGAAAAGTGAGAATCCATGTATTCGCGGCATGAAAGGGAAACGAATCAAGCGAAATTATTGGTTAACGATATTAGCTTGTACGGTTATCACTACCTTTAGATATTCATCCTGAATTGGGCAATATGCGCGTTTAGCTCAACAAGTAGGCATCGTTGAGCTTGCCGGATTAGAAGATAAACCCAATTCTATTCCTGTTTGGGGACTTTAGAAACACCTGTTTCAGCGCAAGAATTAGCACAACGGCTAGACACATTCTGCAACGTAAACCTATTGTTTGCGATGAATTTGTTGCAGATTACCCGCAAAAATGATTAAAACCGTTGGCATTTGCACAGGCGGTGGACAAGGATATATTGATTTAGCTGCAGCTAAAGGCATTGATGCATTTATTTCCGGAGAAATTTCTGAACAAACCACCCATTCGGCCCGTGAACAAAGGTTTACTATTTTGCTTGTGGTCACCACGCAACAGAACGTGATGGCATTAAAAGCCTTAGAGAACAGAATGGTTGGCAAAAAGAATATGGTTTATCTGTTGAATTTATTGATATTGATAATCCTGCATAAAACATAACATAAAGAGGCAATTCACTACTGAGACTGCCCTTTTTCTTATTTCCCGCTATTTTCAAGCCACAGCATAAAATCTGCAACGGTATGAAATGAGCCAAAGACTAAAATAATATCTTCGGCCTTTGCTTCGCTAAATAATTTGACTGCAGCATCGCCAATGTATTTATATGTAGAAGTTTTAGCCTGCGGTAAGACGGCAAGTAGTTTGCTTTCAACCATTTTGAGCTTCTTGGCCACGCCAGCAATCAAGCCCCACGCAATACCAACTATCAATCAATTGATCTAATGGTTCGACGATACCTGAAAGATCTTTATCCTCTAGTGCGCTGAAAATTGCAAAAATCTTTCCTTTTTAACCGCTTCGCAAACGAGATGCTAAATAGCGCGCTGCATGCGGGTTATGCCCTAACATCAATAATGACTCGTGATTTAGGTTGCGGCCCTTGAAAAATGGGCAAAATCATTTGCGGTTAATGTCTGGAAACGCCCTGGCATTTGTGCCTCTGCAATCAAGCTTCCATTATCATTTTGTTCACTCATTGAAAATAGCAACTGCGTTAAGACAGCCAGCGCTGTCCCAACATTGGGCACAGGAATTCGCGAGGCTGAGGCAAATTATCGAAACAAAGCGTATTAGATTGCCACTGCAAGCGGTCATTTTTCAATGATTTGCCAATCTTCTCCACGATAAAAAGCATGACATTGCAACAATTGCATGATCACGAATGCTTTGTGGGCAGTCTGGTTCACCAATTACAACAGGATATTAGGGTCTAAAAATGCCCGCTTTTTTCACGCCCAATCACTTCGGGTTATCGCCTAGGAAAAGACAACATGGTCGATATCAATCGAAGTAATGACTGCAAAATTTGGATCAACAATATTGGTTGCATCTAAACGTCCGCCAAGACCGACCTCTAGAATTACTACATCTAATTTGGCTTGTTTAAATAGCGCTAATGCGGAAAGTGTACTAAATTCAAAAATAACTTAACGAAACCTGCTTCTCTTTTTGAATCATCGCAAAAGGTTTTAACATGCCATTCATCTGGGAGTACTCACCTTGAATACGTACACGTTCGTTATAACGAATTAAATGGGAGAGGAATAAACGCCAACACATAAGCCCGCTTTCATCAGTGCGACTTCTAATAAACGACAAGTCGAGACCTTTGCCATTGTGCCAGCCGTAGCTAAAGTAATAAGGCGCGGGTTGCAGTAAATCAGGTTGTTCGGCTACTGAACCCTACACGCTCTAATCCCATATCAATAGGCTTTGGGACGTATGTTCAGGTAATTTAACCAACAGGCTGGCTATCCGTTTTCTCGGAGGAATTTGGGTGTTCATAATATATCCTAAAATAGAAAAATCCCTGTAAAAACAGGGATTTTATATCCTTTACATTGATTAAGCCGTAGCGTCTTCTCTCAACGATTAACTCACCCGTTACCACTTTAAATGGTGAAAGGTCAGATGTTAGTTCCACAAAGACGAGCTAAAGTATCGCGCATTTCTTTACGTGGAACAATCATAATCAATCGCACCATGTTCTAATAAAAATCTCAGCACGTTGGAAACCTTCTGGTAATTTTTCACGTACGGTTTGTTCAATCACACGCGGACCTGCAAAAACCAATAAGTGCTGAGGTTCTGCGATATTGATGTCGCCTAACATCGCAAGACTTGCTGAAACACCAAACCTAATGTTGGGTCTGTCATCACAGAAATATATGGCTACACCTTCTTCTTTCATTTTGCGCTAAAATTGCATCCGGTTTTTGCATTTGCATTAAAGAGAATAATGCTTCTTGCATACGAGCACCGCCAGATGCAGAGAAACAGATAAATGGAATTTTTCTTCTAACGCTTTTTCTGCAACTGAACAAATTTTGCCTCAACTACTGCGCCCATTGAACCGCCCATGAAAGCGAAGTTAAATCGAAGCAACCACACAGAGCATTCCGTAAAAGTGTTCCACTCATCACAATAAACGAATCTTTTCACCTGTTTCTTTTTGTGCAGCACTTAAACGATCTTTATATTTTTGAGATCTTTAAATTTCAGCACATCTTGTGGTTCTAATTTCTGCGACTTCTTGCGCAGAATTTTCATCTAATAATTATAATAAAACGCGTACTGCGTTGATTCGCATATGTGGCCACATTTGAATGAACTTCCATATTGCGGCGTAATTCTTCACTATATAACACTTGTTCGCAGTGGCTGATTTGTCCAAATACCTTCAGGCACTTTGAAAACCCTGAAGAGTATTGCCACTCGACCTAAAATTCTGTCTAACCAGCCTATATTTTTAACCCTAGTGAGAAAAATTGGCGCTATTAAAAGCACAAATACACTTATATTAAAGTCTTTGCATACTGCTCCGCTTTGTTAGCATCGGATTTTGCAAATTTCTTACTAAAAACAGACCGCTTGTATTATGAAAAACACTCCCAAATCGGACGGCAGCTCTGCGTGGCGTAAGCCTCTGCCTAATTCTATCCAGCCTGAAAGGAAAGTGAAAATCTGAACGTTCAAAGCTGCCCAAAGCTCAGTCAGCGCTGAGTGCTTTGTCCCATGCCAGCCAAACCCTCATGCCCCCTGCTGCTTTAAAATCTGTAATCAAGCGGCGAATCCATCTGCCTGTTAATTTATAACGTAATGGATGTGCAATACAAAATCACGCCCCGCTCGAATGGGTTACTGCAATGGCTTCTTCTAATGAACACCAGCTTGGTTTGACGTAAGCGGGTTTTACCTGCACCTAAATACTTTCTTAAAGCGTGTTCAATATTGCGAAACATAACCTTGCCTCATACACGACCGTAATGCGCACGGGTTACTTCCCCTTCGGCGAAACGATTTTGCGCCTTCATACGCATTTGGGAATTCTGCTCGCCAGTTTTTCTCAATTTCAAGCGCACGAGTTGCTCTTTAATTCAGCTTGTTTAGCCAGTGAGCGTGATCAGTTTGCTGGATGATGTTCATCAATATTTAATGACGGCAAGATGAATATTTTCTTGCCATACCACAGATATTTCAACGCCGCTATGAGTTGAATCAGCGAAATTTTCTGCCGCTTTTTGCAGCCTCACTAATGCCAGCGGTAGTATCGTGATCGGTCAAAGGCGACATTTCTACGACACTTGACTAACCGCGCGTCTCTACTAATTCAGTGGGAGGCTTAATGTTCCATCAGAAGCATTGCTGTGGGAGTGTAAATCAAAGCTTCATCAGTTAATAATCCTGCCTCGGATAAAAATTGTTTACGCATCCGCCTTTTTAGCCAAACTTAATGGATAAGCGCAGATGTGGATGGCAAGCGGTATAAAAATAATGCTCTTTTGCTATCAAACGGATAAGCAATACATTCTGTTTTGTTTTGGGCGCTTTACTTTTCGGTAATAGACCAAGCAATGTGTCGGTTGCTAAGCCACCAGTGGTAAAAATCCATTTTCACATGAGGTAGAGTGCCTTTTTAACAATTTAAGCATATCCACCGGCTCAACAATTTTAAATCTTTATCTGAGGCATTGCCTTTTAAGCGAATAGCGGTTTGGGCTGAAGAACAGAGTGCAATGCCTTTTCTCGCGTAAAAAGCCTCAATACGAACAGGTCAAAACGTTTTCTTCACCTACGCGAAAATGATCAGCATTTTGATAAAAACCAACCCCATAATCCGGCCACTATCATTTTGAAAATTAGGGTAATGAAATTGCATACAACGTTTCTCATTGGTTGGTGGGACATTCTCCATCATCACTACTGTAGCATTTTCAGAGCAAAATAGGCGTGAGCGGATGATGTTCTAATTCATGTTCAGCTGTCATTTTTCTTCCCCTATTGAATCAGGGCTTTTAGCATTTTGAGTTTTTCAGCTTTGTTTACGCTTTTGTTCAGCAAGCTTATTTAGATCGTTCACCAAATTGGGCTGACTTTCTGTTTGGTTAGCTAAAGAAATCGGTGTTTCAGTCCAGTTGTTCTGCATAGGCTGCCTAGAGATTCTAGTAATGCTAATTTTTCTGGTTATTCTTGGTATTGGTGAATAATGCATCGCTAATGGAATCGCAAAACTTTCAGTTTTCTGTCAATTTTTGATGACAATATTTCTACCATTTTATTTGTTCAGCACGGCTGAGCGTTTCAGGAAATGTCTCGCACGATAATGAAATAAAAGCGGTTCTACTCGTTCATCCGCAAATTTTAGCCCGCATGATGCGCTAATTCTTCTGGCTTAGGCTACGCAAAATAGCCATGTTATTTTTATCTGCTGCAGAGCCTGTGATAAAGCGTTGTTTCTACATTATCACTTACTGAGAATTCACGTGTTTGGGTAAAAATATGTCACTTTTCTCGTATTAGACTTTTTATTGGCTTTGAGGCTGTTTTAAATTTGCTAAACAAGCTTCACGATCAATGCTAAACGTGCAGCATTTTTCCGGTAATAACACTTTAGCTGGGGCTAAAATTGGGGCATTTGGCTGATATGCACCCTTTAATGGCACTGGGTTTACACCTTCCGGCTAACGCTTCTACGTTTGGTAGTAAAAGACGTTCCCGCAAAACATCAGCTGATTCTGTTAATAATGGCTTTGAATATCGCCGGTTAAATCACAACAAATCACATGTTCTGATTGGCTGGATGCAAGCCAGTGGTGCAATCCAACTGATATTGCTGCAGGCATTGCCAAACATACCAGAAAACATGCACCAATGGGGTCATTTCTGCCGTATCAATCAGTTTTTCCGTTTCTGCCACGATGCGTGAAGATCAGACAGTTTCGGCTGTTTAGTCTGAATGAGTTTTGCCATAGCAATCGTGGCATAAACATCTGATATCGCATCATGCGCATTTTCATGTCGCAATCCCATTCGCTTTGGTAAGTTGTATCTAATTTGAAACTTGGTAACCCATTTTCATCATGTACCCATTCAATGCCTTCAGGTCGAAGTGCATAACAGGCACGTACCACATCTAATAAGATCCCAAACGCGAATTACCTTGTTTCAACTATGTCTATAAGGATCAAAGTTACTGAAAGAACGTATAGCGGGTCATCTCATCATCATAACGAGATATTGTTATAACCGATAATACAAGTATTGGTTGGCTAAATTGTTCAGAATACGCAGCAAATCAGGTTCGTTTATCCCTCTTGATTACATACATGTGAGGGTACTGCCGTTACCATAACAGCTTCGGCGTAGGTAAATAATCTGGCGTTTGTTTGCAATAAAACATCACAGGTTCACCAATAATATTAAATTGGTGATCTGGCGAATCCCCGCAAATTGTGCTGGACGATCTCGTTGCAGGATTTACGCCAAAACTTTCGTAATCGTAGAGAAAAAAGAAGGAGTATTCATGAGACCGACTAAATAAAAATTAGGCAGATTCTATCATAAATCTGCCTCAACAAAGCGGGTTGATTTTTGAGGCTTTTTACAAATTAACGAACAACCACGGCTGTACCACTCGCACTCAATTACAAACATATTTTTAGCGCCCATCGTGGTGTAATTCACCTCAATGCCAACTACCGCATTGCGCCACGGCTAGTGCGCGTTTAGCCAGTTCTTCTAGCGCTTCTTCTCTTGCGCGGCTTAAAACGAGATTCATATACGCCTGAACGTCCACCAATAATATCGGTAATGCCAGCGATAAAATCACGCACAATGTTTGCACCTGCAACCACTTCACCAAATACAATCTGTTTATATTCAACAATTTGTTTTGCGCTTCAATTTGAGGCGTCGTCGTTAAAATCATGGATATTTCCTTTAATTAAAAATTTAGCAGTATTTAATAAGTATAAGTTCGAGTATAAAAAGCGCCAACTAAAATGCACAACATAATCAGAATTTGAATTAAGCGTTTTTAGTAAGTTTTTCAGCGGCCATTATGGCTCCTTCTTTATTTTTGAATGCCAATTATTATGGGCGAAAGCTGTGGAAAATGCTATATTTTTGCAAAAACTTTCTTAAAATTTAAACTCGCTTGAGGAGCCTTTATGCAAACTAATATCGACCAATTTCTAGCAATTATTGCCCAACTTCGAGACCAGAACATGGCTGCCCTCTTGGGATATTAAACAAGATTTTAAACTCTATGCTGCCACATTTATTAGAAGAAACCTATGAAGTGGCAGACACGAATTCATACTCAAGATCGTAGTGCTGCGTGAAGAATTGGGCGATTTTATTACTTCAAGTGGTATTTTCTTAGCCAATTAGCGAAAGAAGAAGGAACTTTTGATTTTTATGATGTCTCTAAGCGATATTCATCAAAAATTGTTTATCGCCATCCGCATGTTTTTGGCGAGACTAAAGCAGCGAGATAGTGATGAAGCATTAGCGAATTGGAAGCACAAAAGGCAAATGACGCTAAACACCAACAGCATGAATCTAGTTTTAGATGATTTGCCATTTGCATTGCCGGCATTAACACGTGCCCATAAAATTCAAAAAACGATGCGCGAAAGGTTGGATTTGATTGGGATAATCCGCAAGATGTGTTAGCTCAGTGAAGAAAGAGCTAGATGAGGTCAAAGCTGAAATAGCTAATTATCCGACATCTCAAGCTGCATTATTTGAAGAGTTGGGTGACTTTATTATTTGCGACGGTAAATCTTTTGCCGCCACTATCAGCTTGAAGCCGAAAGTGGGTTACGAGAAGCTAATGCTAAATTTGAACGACGTTTCCGCAAAGTCGAAGCAGCAGTAAAAGCGCAAGGAAAAGCGGTTTCTGAATGTAACTTGATGGAACTTGATGCAATTTGGCATCAAATTAAATCTTTAGAATGAATTGACAATTCTCTTTTTAATTTGTAAATTGCGAAAATTACGTCATGTAAATGCACAAATTTTAGCAATTGACATTGCGAAAATTTTAATGTAAGGAAATAACCATGTCGAAAAATTTTACTCGTTGATGATGATGTAGAACTTACAAATCTTCTTGCGGAATTATTATCTTTAGAAGGTTTTTGATATTCACGTTGTTCATAACGGTCAAGAAGCCTTGACTGAACTTGAGTTACGAAACCTACGACATTATTTTCATTAGATATCATGATGCCTGTGTTAAATGCATTGAAACGCTAAAACAACTTCGTCAAAAAACTTACTACGCCAGTGTAATGTTAAGTGCACGTGATGATGATATTGACCGTGTACTGGGTTTAGAGTTAGGGGCAGATGATTATCTACCGAAACCATTTAATGACCGTGAATTAGTTGCACGTATTAAAAGCAATTTTACGTCGTAATCTGCTGGCAACAGCCCGCTTGCAACGGATGAGTTCACGCCATCTTCTCAAACAGCAGAAGAAAAATAGCAAAACAACTTTCATTTGGTGGGGTTGAATTACACCCTGGTCGCCAGCAAGCGATTTTTGAAGGTAAAGATTTAGAGCTAACAGGCACAGAATTTGCACTTTTTGCAAATGTTGATGCGTAATCCGGGCCAAATTCTTTCACGTGAATTATTGAGCTCAGAAATTTTTAGGCAAGCGCTCTAACGCCGTATGATCGCGCGATCGATATGCATATTTCAAACCTGCGCAAAAACTCCCAGAGCGTAACGATAATCACCATGGTTTAAAAACTTTGCGTGGGCGTGGTTATTTACTCGTAACAGAAAAATAGTAATAAAATCCCTCGACTAGCTTCGGGGGATTTTTCGTGCTTATTTGTTGAAAATATTTATGCAAAAATTAAAACAATACCTTCAAATACTCCTCTCTTTTCCGTCATTTTTAGCCTACCAGCTATTTGTTTTATTTTAGGCTAGCTTTTTAGATTGTACTGACTATCGCCTTTAATATCTCAAAGCTCGATGATCGAGAGTTTACCGCTCTTAATGAAACGGAAAATCAGCTTTTTAATACCGAAAGCAAAACATGTCAAAAAGTCTATGATTTAGATGACATTTTTGAACAAGATCTTTTCTATTCGTACCCCTAGGTGGGTCTAGCGTTATCTTGGTTGAAAAACTCTGGCTCTGTCAGTGGTATGGATCAGATAATCTCAAAGCCCCTTTAGCCTTTTGTATCGCGCGGAAGAATCTAGTGTTCCGTTAGCAAGAAGTTTCGACCACTTTCACGCATTAACGGGCCATTTATTGTTAAAACTCCCAAAACGCGAATATAACGAATATTTTATTCAAACGGTAAACCCACAAAAAGAAGGCTTTTAATGAAATTTTCGACTCGCCATGGTTAATGAGTGTGATTGTGATGTGTGTTGCTTTTCCCAATTCTATTTTTCCTTTCTTGGCGTTTAACCCGCCCTGTTAAAGAATTGCGTTTAGCTGCGAATGCAATTGCATTGGGGGATTTAAAAACTAATCCTAAAATTGAAAGCCAAGGTATTAAAGAGCTACGCGATGTAGGAAGAAGTTTTTAATCAAATGGTGACTGCCCTACAAGATTTAAATCAATACCAGCAACGATTATTGAGCTGATATTTCAGCGAATTAAAAACACCATTAGCTCGCCCTGTCAACTCGCTGTTGCGATTATTCGTCGCCGCAATGGGGAATCCAGTGAGATTGACCGGATTGAAAACGAAATTCAAAAACTGAACCCTACAATGATTCTTGATTTACTTTCGCTTTCTCGCCAACAAGTAAACAGCCATCTCGCACGTGCTAAATTCCCTGTGCAAATAAATTTGGTTTTGATATTTTTAGAAGATGCGAAATTTCGAAATGAATGAAAAATGGCTTAGCACGCTTGAAATTCTAGTAATCATATTCCACCCTCTGAACGTTATTACATCAATGGTACTACCAACTTTTTAAGCAGTGCAGTTGAAAACGTGATTGCAAGTGAAAAATATGCGAAACGCGTGTTTCCGTTGTACTCACTATTCATAAAGAATTTAGTCATTGATATCGAAGATGATGGCCTCTGGTGTTCCTGGAATCCGAACATGAACAGATTTTTAGACCATTCTATCGTGTTGATGAAGCCCGCGCTCGTCAAACAGGTGGGACAGGATTAGGTTTAGCGATTGTATTAAATGCGGCAGCAACAGCATAAAGGAACGGTGGTAGCTTCGAAAGCAAGCATTGGTGGCTTACGAGTAGAGATTGCTCACTCACTGTGGATAGACTAACCAGAGCCAGAACTTGATGCAAGAGATTTTGTCTGAACCGTACCTTGCAAAATACCTCTAAAAATTTAAACTGCTTGTAAAAAGCAACCGTTAGATAAATTGATAGAAAATTGAGAAGCTAAATAAATACTTTGGAACAGGCGAAAACCAAGCGCATATTCTTAAAGATATTAACCTTAGCATTGACCAAGGCGACTTTGTTGCCATTATTGGCGCTCTGGTTCAGTGCAACCCACGTTGATGAATATCATCGGATGTTTAGATACGGCGAGCAGTGGTGGTTTGTCGTATTGACGGGCAAAGAAACCATTGCGATGAATGCAGATGAGCTTTCAGACTTACGCCAACGAAAAATTTGGGTTTATCTTTCAACGCTATAACCTGCTTGCTGCATTAAATGCGAAATGAAAATGTTGCACTTCCAGCTGTATATGCCGGAATGCCCTCGCGTGAACGAAAATCGCGTGCAGATGCCTTGTTAGATAAACTTGGTTTGAAAGAAAAACGCAAAATCGCCCCAATCAGCTTTCTGGTGGGGCAACAACAACGCGTCCAGTATTGCGCGTGCGCTGATGAATGGTGGCGAAATTATTCTTGCTGATGAACCAACCGGCGCACTGGATTCAAAAGCAGGTGAAACCGTTTTAGAAATCTTACAAGACCTTCATCGCGAAGGTCACACATTATCATGGTTACCCATGATCCTAACATTGCTGCAACAGCAAGTCGTGTCATTGAAATTAAAGACAGGCGAATTATTAAAGATGAACGCCAACAACCTTATCAGCATGAACAAAAGCTAACAAAAGGCGAATATCGCGCCCCCGATTTTGGGATCAGCTTGTTGAATCCTTCAAAATGGCAACGAGTGCAATCATGGCGCATAAATTACGCGCATTATTAACTATGTTAGGGATAGTTATTGGTATTGCCTCCGTGATTTCTGTTGTGGCGCTAGGGCGAGGCACACAGCAACAGGTATTGTCTAATATCAATAATCTTGGCACAAACACCATGACCATTATGAATGGTACTGGATTTGGCGATAGACGCGCGAATTTAACTCAAAACCTCACCGTATCTGATGCAGAATTACTCAATAAACAAGGGATTTGTTGAGAGTACTACGCCTTTCAAGCAATCTCAGTGCCACAGTAATTTATGGTAATACCAATGTAACGGGGCTCAGTCAATGGTGTGGGAGAACAATATTTGAATGTTAAAGGCATGAAGATGGTTTCAGGGCGATTCTTTAATGCCAATGAAGTGAAAGAAGCTGCGCAAGTAGTCGTGATTGATGCTAACACGCAAAAAGATTTGGGGATTATCGCACCAGTAGAAGGGAAAGTGATTTTAGTCGATAAAAACCACTGAAGATTGGCTGGTTTAGCGGAAGAGTCAAATAATATGCACCAAACCAGCCCTAAAACTTTGGACGCCTTATACCACTTTGATGCAACGCATTTCTGGCGAAAAAGCATATTGATTCGTTAACGGTGAAAGTGAAGGATGAGGGTGGAAAATCGACACCGCTGATGTGTAATTTCATTGCTTAGCGCAAAACATGGTAAGAAAGACTTCTTTTTATCATGAATAGCGACACCATTAAACAAACCATTACAAGCACCACAAATATCTTAACGCTTCTCATCTCTTCTATCGCGTTAGTTTTCATTAGTGGTAGGCGGAATTGGCGTTATGAATATTATGTTAGTTTCTGTCACAGAACGCACTAAAGAAATTGGCGTAAGAATGGCGATTGGTGCTAAGCAACGAAATATCTTGCAACAATTCTTAATTGAAGCCATTTTAATTTTGTTTATTAGGCGGTGTGATTGGGACTCTGTTGGCAGGGTACGATTATCACGCTGTTTAACACCTTAGGTTCTAAATTTCAAAATGTTACTTCATTAGAATCTCTGTTGTACTGGCAGTTCTTCTCTACGTTAGTTCGGGGTTGTTTTTGGTAGCTACATGCCGGGCATGCCTCTAAACTCAATCCAATCGCTGCCCCTCGCAAGAATAGTCGCTCCACTGAAGGAAATAAAGCTCGGAACACTGAGCTTTATTTTTGCAAAAATTATCTAAATTAAAACCGCTTGTAATCCGGCAAATCAATTATGCTAGAAGTTTTTCTCTTCTAAACTCAGCGAAACAACGGGTTTTGTGTTAGAAAGGCTGGTTCAAATTGTACTCCAATCTATTATCGGCACCTGGATAATTGCATTTCTCTCTTTCGGCCTCATCGGTGGGTACTTTCATGACGCAACAGATTAAGTAACACCGCAAGTTCGTGACACGCAAAAGCGAGAGATGTCACGGTTTTGCAACGGCTTACAGCGCCGTAATTTCGGTCTCGTTTAAATCCTTTTGATGGAAATACATTAACACTGATAGCAATGATGCTGTTCGTGAATCAAATCCAGCCAAAGTGCTGTTACGCTAATATAGGCTGGAATGTTTTGTGCACATTATGAGTATAATCAACCAGTTCTATTTCATGGGCACCCACCCATTTCAGCATGGCTTTAAGCTCTTTTCGTTTGTTGACGGTTTTGCCAATCTTCAACCTGTTCAACAAGGCTACGCCGTTTCTTCTACTACGATTTGCTTGTGCCTCATCACCGTTAAATTGCCGCTAGCGCTTTTCTGCCGTACGTTGGCGAATATCACCAACTCGAAAACGTTGCCCCAAGCCATACATAAACCCTTCTCTTAACGCACCATCAGACAACGCATCGAACGCGACTTAAAGCAGAGGAAATAATGCGTGAGTAAACTGCAAGTCCCGGCACCAATACATCCGCTCGCTCTTCCAGCAAGCCTTTTAGCTGAATAGCCGATAATGAATTAAATTTTAAACAGTTTGCAACACTGCTTTTAATCGTGGTTCAGTACTGCTTTACCACGATAGCCATTTGCCATCAATATCATTTCTTTAGAAACCGTTTTAATCGTGCCAGATGAACCCAATACATGTTCCCAGCGAGTTCGCGGTGATATTCTGCTTCTAAATCTTCTAATACCTCCATCGCCAGTTCGATAAGCAGCTCGAAAACGGGAGCCCTGTTAATGCACCATTGATCGCTTGGCAGAAACCGGACACAGCCCATGTGTCGGCTTTCAGCAGCGCGTAAGGGTTCAAAATCATCCCCAATCGTCATTTCCGTTGAGCCACCGCCAATGTCAATCGCCACTTTTCGACCTTTTTCAGGTTGGGTATGGCCATACGCCAGCACAAATTAAAGCGTGCTTCGTCTTGGCCTGAGATAATTTGAATAGGGAACGGGAAAAACTTTTGCCGCTTCAGTGCTAAAAAGTCAGCATTATTGAGTGCACGGCGCAATGTATAGGTGCCAAACAACTCTTGCACATTTTCTGGCAGAGAAATCCTTGCAGTCGATCGCCAGCATGCTAAACAATCAACACCGCGTTGAATCGCTTTCTGGCTTAAGACACGATAGAAACCATCTCAACCCATCCGCCAAACGAGAACACGACGTTTAATACGAGATAGCACTTGAATTGATCCATTGACTATCCGAGCGACAATCATATGAAAACCGTTTGAAATCCAAGATCAATGGCGGCAAATTCACGAAAACTGTTTGAAGAAGAGATGGTTGAGAAAACATATCAAGCCCTTATTCACAAAGAGAAACAGTCGACTTTTTAGCATTTTTAGCTTAGAGCATATATGTTCTTTTGCCATTAAATGAAACGCATTTTACAAGTTTCTTTATTTGAGCAATTTTTCTATAAGTAAGAAAAACATTTTGACGAACTGCAGAAAAAGGGAATAGATTTAATCAGTTAGTGTTTTATTTTTAGTACCCCACTTAAGAGGATCTATTTTATGGCTCGAAAACAAAAACAAGCTTCCAAAGATATGCTCGATTATGTGCATCTTTTATCGCTTAAAAACAAATTGCATCGTGAAACTGTTGATAACGACCGTAAAATCCGCGATAACCAAAAACGCGTATTGTTATTAGATAACCTAAATCAATATATTAACGATAATATGAGCGTAGAAGGAAATTCGTAGCCATTATTGCAAAATATGCGTGATGACTACGAAAAACCGCGTTGACTGATTACATGCAGTTAACGTAATGCAGAATTATCTCAAACAACGTCGTGAGATTCGTCAAAAATGGCATCTCATAAACAAACTCTGCAAAAGCAGACTAACCTTTTTCCTCCAAGCGGTGGATTTTTCACTTCATTTTGCAAATCTTTGAGAAAATACTACCGCTTGTTTTGTTTGTTCTTGAACAATTATCCACCTATCTAATATTTCACTTGACCTTATTAAAAAGGCGTATTTTAATTGATGATGTCGCAAGCCAAACGTTTGCGGCACAGAGAGTGCATCACTCAGGCAACTTAACTTTAGGCAACTAGGGCTGTATGACGGTTAGGTGATGGGAGTGTTTGCCGAGGTGTGAATTCACTAGACTGGAAATGAACATCGGCTGAGTCAGGTTGAATCCCTATCAGCTGTCATTTGATTTTAATTCAATCAAATGGAGTGCTCTGATTGAATGGTCCCTACCAATAAATCTACTCACTTTCCTTTCCGAGTTTCCACAACAACCACATTCTTTTTATTTATTTAGGAATTTCATTATGTCTAAACTTTCTGTGGCGAAAATTTGGTGGTACCAGTGTTGCAAAATTTTGATGCGATGTCGCTTTAGTGCGAATATCGTAACAAATGACCCAAATACCCGTGTGGTCGTTGTCTGCACTGAGCCATGCAACCAATTATCTCGTGGATTAGCTAACGGTTGTGAAAAAGAACGCCGTATGAAATCTTAGAAGCTGTACGCACCATCTACCGTACAATATCATTGATAAATTCAGCTGAACCAGTAGTGTTCGTGCGGAAATTGATACCGTATTAGCGCATATTAAATCGCTAGTTGAATCAGCAAGCCTGCCACTTCAGCAGCCTTAGCCGATGAACTTATCTCGCCAAGGTGAAAGATGTCTACCAAAAATCTTTACTCAATTATGCATAAAGAACGGTTACCCAGCAGTATGGCTAGATGTGCGTGAATCTGATTGCCACCGATAGCCAATTTGGTAAAAGCAGCATCAAACGATGAAAACACAGCACAATCAGACGCTTTTATTAAAACCATTGATTGCCGAAGGCAAAGCGGCTGCTACAAGGCTTTTTATCGGTCGATGAAGAAGGTAAAACAACCACACTTGGTCGCGGTGGTTCAGACTACTCTGCAGCGTTATGGCTGAAGTGTTAGATGCAGACGATGTGTTAATCTGGACAGATGTTCCGCATTTATACTACGACCTCGTGTAGCACCAGCAAAACAGTATTGATACCATGGCATTTTAATGAAGCTGCAGAAATGGCAACGTTCGGTGCGAGCGTTGCACCCAGCAACTCCTTTACCAGCCGCGTAGCAATATTCCTGTTTGCGTTGGCTCAGCGTGCGCCTGAACAAGGTGGAACTGGGCAACGCGCGATCCACAACCTCGCCCAACTTTCCGTGCGATTGCATTATCGTCGCAAACCAAACTTTTAGTCACGCTATCTAGCCTTTCTATGCTGCATGCGAAAGGTTTCTTTAGCAAAATGTTTTTGCTATTTTACCAAACACAAATATTTCAGTAGATGTCATTACCACTTTCTGAAGTGAGTGTCGCATTAACGCCAGATAAAAACTGTCCCGCATCAACCGGCACAGATCCCGTTTCTTCCAGCAGTATGTTAGAAGAACTCAACGACTACTGCTACGTACGTTGGAAAATGATTTAGCTTTTAGTTGCTAATCTATTGGTAATCATCTCACGCAAGCCGGTGTGGCAAAAACGTTTATTCACACGCTAGAAAATTACAAACATTGCTTAATCAGCTATGGTGCAAGCAACCCGCCGGTGAATACACTCTGTTAAAAATAGCCAAGCAGATGAAATTGTTCGTTCATCATGCAAAATTCGACAGTTTTAAATGAGAACACCCACGGCATGGTAGAAAAAAGAAGGCAATCCGTCAAAATATCTATGTTGGCGTACAGTTGCGACGTTTATCAAACATTAGCAAATTTCCTTTTTATTTGATCCTTTATAGACATGACTGCCGCTTTTTCGTTAAATCCGCGTTATGATTAATAAATTGACGCTTTTGGGATATTTGCAATAAACTCCAGCCTATTTGCTGTATTTCTACATTCACTTTGCCAGTATGCTCAAAGGCAGTAAACAATTCATATACGTACTTTCAAACCGCAAGCTTCCTCTTTACATTTCGCCATGTTTATAAAGGAAAAGCTAGCCTTTTCTACTCTCTCTATCACTTCTTTCTCTTTACTCCTCACAAAGCTTTATGCAAACCAAGCATATAAACGACGATAAAAGCCAGTGAACTTTTCACCAATGATTTCTGCAAATTACTCTCAATTCTTTTACCTGCTTGTGACTGATGTTTTTCCCTAATTTTCTGCACTCACACGCGACCATATGAAACTGACACATCTGCAGAGAGTATTTGACAGTTCTTTCACTAGACCTCGCTTACCACCAAGCAATTGATTGAATTAGTATAGCCTTTTCTCTTTAATCTATTTAATGCAAGTCTATAGTAGATATCTTTTTCCGTCCTTACAAAATGATATGAAATGACTATCTGTTTTCTTGAACCATCACACTACACCAGAATAACGATGAAAAAGGTCGTATCCATAATGATATGGATAAAGGTATCGATGAGGCTGATTTTAAAGATGTTTTAGGGGCTTTATCAATATATCGTTGTATGGTTCTAACTGAACATACTGATATTTTATCGCGAGCTGTTAAGATAGATTTGTGTCCAGAGTGTAACTGTCCAAATTTTACAGGATCTAATTTATAGGATAAATGTTTTCATGGCATTGATTGGCAGATAACGTTGAGCATTATTTTGCTTACTTCATGCTTTCTTTATTCCTGCACTTTGGGCAAATGGACAGCCTTTTGTTCATATTTTAAAATAGGGCTTAAAGCCTTGTACTATAAGGCCATAAGCCACTTTTTAGCAACTATTTTGGTCTACTATGTTAAACAAGCAGTGACTTTTGCAAATGTCTTTGCCAAAATCTCTCACCGCTTTTACTTTTGTTGTGCACTCAATACCTCAGTATTTTCTATCCCATTCTCAGTTAAGAACATTTTTGGTACATCTTCTTTTGCAGAATTCTGATAATAGTAGTCGTATGTTAGAAACATTTTGTACATATCCACGGGTTTCTATAATACGGAATAGAAGCCACAAATACATCAAAATCTATCTTATTCGCACTTCTTTGCCAACCACTGTCTCACTCGACCCGCCCCGCATTATACGCAGCTGCAATTAATATACCGATTATTCGATAACGTTGATTTAATTCTGCCAAATGCGTTGTTCCCCAGCATATATTATTAAATGGTTGAACAAATCATTTTCGCCATATAAATGGTAAACCCATTCTCTTCGCTGTCTGCCGTTGTTGGCAACAGTTGCATTAGCCCCATGGCATTCGCGTGCGATTTTATCAACATTCCACGCACTTTCTTGTCGTGCAATGGCTTCGAGCAAAAGTTTTGCTAAATCGGTTTATCTTTTAGAGCACTTTTAAACCAATCAGCATACGCATCTGGTAAGCGAAGAACAGGTAATCAAAAGCTGCTTTGAATCGTGCCTCAACGGCCAGTGCGATGCATTGTTTTTGATAAGCATACAGTATCACCACTGTTGTTGATTTTGTGGTAACGATTTTACCAAGTTAACCCGACCATTCATTTTAGCTTGTGATGATGTTTTAGCGCGATGAGTTCAGCAATACGATCTAACCGCGGTAACTTGGCTTTTTCTTCAGGAGTCAATTCAATCACTGCGACTGAAGGCGGCTGATAAGCAGTTCGCCTAATTGTTGCGCGGCTAACATTGGATAAAATCCACGCTCACCTACCATCTCTTTTGAATATCGCTTACGTTTTTCTAATTAGACTCATTTTTGCCGTCCAATAACGCCATTCTAGTTTCTGCTTTTCTCCATTAGACAGCAGTCTAGCCATTTTGCAGTATCCGTTTGTTGCCATAATCCCACATGGATACGGCGCTCGGTTAAATTATCTGCTTTTAATGCCTCACTTGACTATCGCGCCACCCACAAATTCAGGAGAAACACCATCAAACAGACGGGTTTAAATAGCTAATTTTCCAATTATTCAGTGTTGGCGATCTAATTCAGCTTCGTTGCCTAAGTTTCCAGCAACTCAAAACCTGGCTTGCCTTCTTCGGTAAAGCTTTTGAGCCATTTTGCAAAATGCTAATTAGCCACTTTGCTGACTTTGAGATTTATCAGTATTCTCAATAAAACTTAGGCAATATTTGTGGCTGATTAAACAATCCACACATTAGCTAACCATCCATTTAACGCTGGATTATCTCGAATTCAGCGCTTGTAATCCTCTTTTGCATCAAATAAACTGACTGCTTTCTTGACGGATATTCACTCGGTTTTTGCCGCCGTTATCTTCCAATAAGCTTCTAAATTTGCGCATTCACTAGGCAAGTTTGGCGTGATTAACCGATAACTTTTCAAACTGATTAAGCAGCTCGGTCACGTCACAAAAATCAGTTTGAGGTTTTTCATTGTTGCTTGCGCAAGTTCGGGATTGATCTCCATTTTTCAGCTAGCCGCTGGTAGTTCGCACCTAATACCGGCATTGATTCCGCACAGATTCAGGAGACACTCTTCTCGCTATACGCCAATAGCGCTGCATGTTTTGCCGTTGATACAGTTGTTCGAAAATGGCAGTTGTGTTAAACGCGATTGATAAATCGAATCGGGATATTTTTGAAGAAACGCTGAAATATCAGATTCAGTGGCTTTGATTGAGTCCAATTTCTGCTTTAAGTACGCCCACTCTGCATCTTGCTGTAATGGTAGCCATTTAAGCGCTCAATCAACCCTTTGCGCTAATGAAATGGTTGAGGCTGAAAGCGATTGCTGTTTTACTGCACCATTAGTCAGATATTCTAATGCCATAAAACTTTCGCGTTGCTGCTGAAGCTAATGCTGTTTTATCTGCATCATGTTGCCATTGGCTTTTTAGCAAGCGTAATTTTTCAGTTACCCTCGCTTTCATTAAACGACAAGGGCGCTGCTTTTTCTACTTGCGATGAAAATGCAAGTGGGCTTACCACTAATAAGGCAAGCAGCGATTTTTTCCATATATACTGTTCCTTTAAATTTTGCAGAAAATTAGAATAAAAAGACCGCTTGAAGTTCCCAAAAACGTCAAACGGTCTCATGTTAAAGCGGTAATTATTCGTCCATTACAACTTTACCAATGTAATCTAGATTACGGTAACGTTGCGCGCATAATCAATGCCATATCCTACAACAAACTCATCTAGGGATCGCAGCCGACCCACTCTACCGCAGCACATCTACTTCTCGTCTTGAAGGCTCATCTCAATAAGGTGCAGATGGCAACAGAACGAGGCTCACGCAAACGCAAGATTTCTGAACTTTGTTAAGCGTAAAAACCTGTATCGATAATATCTTCAACAATTAAAACATCCTTACCGCCAATATCGCCATCTAGATCTTTTAAGATTCTGATATCCGATCGATTCTGTGCCAGAGCCATAACTTGATGCGGTAATAAAACTCGACTCAAGTGGCAAAATCAATTAAACGCACCAAATCTGCCATAAACATGAAAAAAGAACTACGCAACAAGCCAATCACGACTAAATTTTCGCAATTTGAATGATGGTAATGGTGGCTAATTTCTTTCGCAACTTCTGCAATACGAGATTGGACGTCTTGCAGCTGAAATTAAGGTTCTCAACATGATGTTTTTCATTTTTACCCTTAGCGATAGGCGATTATTTTTAATTGTTCAGAAAGGCTTGGCGAAGATCTGCTTTTTAAAATCTTCAACATGTTCCTAAGCCCACTGAGAAACGTGTAATAAATTGTTGGCAATCCCACGTGCAATACGTTCTGCCTCTGAATATCCATATGGGTTTTAGTTGCAGGATAAGTAATGAAGCTTTCAGTCCCGCCTAAACTTTCTGCAAACGTGTAATCAATTTAATCGCTTTTAAGAATTTTGGTACCATTCTTCTTTTGTAAGAGGAATGAAAGCATGCCACTTTTTACCTGAATATAATACACTGTCAATTTCTGGTTGTTCTTTTGCAAGAATTGCTAATTCTGTCGTGCATTTGATTGATGACGTTCCATACGTAAAAGCAAGCGTGTTTTCAATCCACGCACGGCAAGGTATGAATCAAATGGCGAAAGCACAGCACCTGCGCAGTTTTGGAAGTAGAATAAACGCTCTGAAAGGTTTTTGACCATTGACTTTTCGTTGCTTCTGAATCTTTTGCAACAATTAAAACCCGCAATACATCATTATGCCCTGAGAGGTATTTAGTCGCACTGTGAATAACAATATCTGCACCATGTTCAATTAGGGCGGAATAATACTGGCGATAAGAAAGTATTATCGACAATTAACATCAGGTTATGTTTTTATAGCAATCACGAAATTGCATCGACATCACACTCTTCCATTAACGGATTTGATGGGGTTTCACAAAAATTGCTTTAGACTTTGGCGTAGATAGCCGCTTCAATGGCTGCCAGAATCTGCAGTATCTACATAAACCGGTTTTACTGTATTGTGGTGTTTATGACTAAAATCAGAATAAACGATATGGACCCAACCTATCAAACATCGCTTGAAATAATCCATTCATCCGGTGCTTTTAAATAATGACATCACTAACTGAATAGCCGCCATACCTGATGCCATAGCAAAACCTGCATCACCACCTTCGAAATCAGCAATACCTTTTGCTCTAACACCGTGCGGGTTGGGTTTTTAGTCCGCGTATAATCCCAACCTGTTGATTCACCCTAAGCCATCACGACCGTAAGCGGTTGATAAAATAATTGGAGTTGCCACCGCACCTGTAGCGAGGATCTCGTGCGATTACCCTAGTTGAAACTAAGGTGGTTTCAATGTTGTTGGAATTTAGTCATTTGGATTTCCTTACTTGCGCCTCCCTTATAATAAAAAGGAGTTTTTAACGCATCAATATCATTACATTTTTAGTTTTATAGATTATTCAAATCTCAACACATCTGTCATATCAAATAAGCTCATTCTGATTTGTTTGCGACCCATTTCGCAGCACGAACTGCACCGATTAGCAAAGGTCATACGGCTTGAGGCTTTTATGTGCAATCTCCACACGTTCGCCTTCATCGGCAAACCACACAGAGTGTTCACCAATCACATCGCCTGCGCGAATAGTTGCAAAACCAATTTTCATCACGTTTACGCTCGCTCGTAACTACCATGACGCTCAAATACACCATGCGTTTTTAAATCACGTCCAAGCGTTTTAGCAATATGTTCACCCATTGACAGTGCAGTGCCTGATGGTGCATCTACTTTGTGGCGATGATGCGCTCAATCACTTCAATATCGCAATAATCACCCATCACTTTTGCCGCTTTTCTAATAGTTTAAATACTAAATTCACCCCAACGCTATAATTTGAAGCAAATACAATACTAATTTTTCAGCTGCAGTTTGAATCGCTTGTTTACCCGGCATCGTCAAAACCCGTTGTGCCGATTACCATTGCCTTTTGATTGGCCACACAGAAAGCACATGCTCAAGCGTACCTTCAGGACGAGTGAAATCAATCAACACATCAAAATTAGGGATTTTCTGCCAGCGTCGCTTTAATCTCAACCCCTAACTACCTACGCCAACTAATCCGCCAGCATCTGTACCAATCAGTGTCGATCCTGCACGCTCAAAAAGCTGCAGTTAAAGTCACATTTTCTCGCATTTGCGACAGCCGTAATTAAATTACGTCCCATTCGTCCGCCTGCGCCGACAACCCCAATTTCTTAATGTCATTGTGTTTTTCCTCTTATTTGCATTGTTTTTACGTTTATTAAAGCGGTTCGATTTTACAAGAATTTTTGCAAATCATGCTGAAAAATTCTCACCGCTTTAGTGGGTGTTTTATTTCGAAACCGCGATATGCACGGTAATCTCTTTCTCTATCGTGATAAAGATGTGTTTTTGCCTGAATGCTAAAAACGAGCCATTTTAGCTAATTCATCGCCCTAAGCAATTTTAGGCAAAAGCTGTACTTTCTTGATAGCGTTTTTCATCGGACTTTGCAGGTTTGAAAATCGTTTCTCGGACACCAACCGTTAATCAACCATTTTGCAATCAGTTTACTGATGCGAATAGGTTGCTCTACCATGTCACAAACTAGCCAATCAATTGTTTTACGCTTCGGGTGGTTGGAATTTAAAAGCTCATCTTCGCATAGTGCTCAATGCGCCCTCGTTTTGCGAAGAAGACTCGCCGCCATTTTGCCGTGATCAACGGCATAAACAAAGACACCGCGCGTCAACAAGCTGATAAGTCCAGCCACCTGGACATGCACCGAGATCCACGCCTGTCATTGAATCAGTGAATCGTTTTTCTCTCTGCTTGAGGTATGAAAGTTAAAATCGCTTCTTCCAATTTCAATGTTGAGCGGCTTGGTGCTTCGTGGAAATTTTCAAACGGGGTATGCCCATCAAAAATGGTGAATCGGTTATGATTATACGCACAGTGCCAACATAGCAACAACCAGAACGAATAAACAGAATATGCAAAAGTCATGCTATTTTCTTTTGCTCGTGCAGACTTCGCCTCAAATAACCTGCTCAAATGGTTACGCAATGGCACGGTAAATTTACGGCAGCAGTTGCACAGTTCTTTGCTTCATTAGTATCAGGTCTCCACTACAACATCGCTACTGTTAATTGGGATTGAGCGTTTGGATTGTTCGAGAATCGGGCTAACACGATCTTGTTCGGGCAAATTTTGTAATAAATCGCCAACCACAATCATTTGACGCGCAAAAATCAGATCTTTTAAGCCTCAATTCCTCTGGCTAATCTATCTGCATCGCCTGTTGATAACATCATCAAAAATCACATAACCGCTGTTTTCTTTAACCGAGGCAAAAGCCGAACACGCCCAGTTGAGCGGCTTTATCGTTAATTTCCGCCATTTCTTTTTCAAAACCAGCACGGCAATATAAGGCTAATTTATTCATTTTTATTCAACTTATTGCGCTTGCTTACGACTTTGGACAACTAATAAAAGCAAGACCGCTCCAACCCACTAAGAAAGCGGTGCCACCAATTGGGGTAATCCAAACTAAAGCTGTGCGCCTACGCTAATGTACAAAGGCTGCCACTGAATAAAAGAATACCTAAGAACCAGCTTCCACTAATGTTAAAGGCTTTTTGCACGACAAGCGGGCGGATTTTTGAAAATTATTTTGCAATTTGAATAAGCCTAACGCAAGTAAGGCAAGCGTATGAAAGGTTTGATATTGAATACCAGTTTGATCCAAACTCATTGCTTTTTCATCAAGGCTACTAGCTAGCCCATCTGCTGCAAATGCACTCTAAAAGAAATCGAAAAAGCCATCACTTAACGCTGCAAGAAAGACGAATTTATTTTTCATTTTATACCCTTTTATGAAAGCGTTATCATATCACAAAGTGTCTATTTTACGCATTCTTTTGCATGATTAACGTAAAATGGGGTAAATCTGATAATTTTAGTTGCGTTATTTTATCAGCTTATTAGAATAGGATTTTTATTTAGGCTCCGAGCTTGTTTACCGGTTGCGAAAAATAAGGTACCAATGCCGCATCAAGCAGAAAATATACTATTTGGTGCCGGGAAGTTTTGGAAACGGAACTTCTCTCGTGTTTAGAAAGGTGTCCATCAAAACTATTCCTATCAAAAATATAGGGGAAGAATCTACCATCTCTGGATTGGTCGATCGTTTCCACCGACAATATACTTATTTGCGCTTATCCATTACCGATGTGTGTAATTTTGCGCACCTATGCTGCCTCGCCAGACGGCTATCAACCGCCTGCGCATAAACAAACTTCTTAACCTTACCTGAAATTGCAGCGTTTGGCGGTTGCTTTTGCGGAATTGGGGGACGGAAAAGATCCGCCTCACTGGTGGAGAACCAACCCTACGCAAAAGATTTCCTCGAAATTGCACACACGATTTCACAAACCGCAGGAATTAGAAAAGTCGCCTTAACGACTAACGGTTATCGTTTGATTAAAAGATGTAGCACATTGGCAACAAGCTGGTATTACTGATATTAACGTAAGTGTAGATAGCTTGACCCTCGCCAATTCCAGCTTATTACTGGCGAAGATAAGTTACAGTCTATTTTAAAAAGGTATCGATCGCGCGTTTGAAATTGGCTATCAAAAATTAAAGTCAATGCAGTACTCATGAAGCAATCACACCGCTTCAGAATTAGATAAATTTTTAGCTTGGATTAAAGATAAACCTATCCAAATGCGTTTTTATCGAACTGATGCAGACCGGTGAAATGGATCATTTCTTCCATGCGCAACATCTTTCTGGGCAATCTGTCATGGAAAGATTATTGCGTGAGGCTGGCAATTACAAAACCGTGCGCTTTCAGATGGCGCGAAAAGTATTGCGTCATCCTGATTATTTAGGCGAAAGTGGGCTGATTTATGCCTTATGAGAAGAATTTCTGCCAAGTTGTAATCGTCTTCGATGTCATCTGCCACCGGCAAATTACATCTTTGTTTGTTTGGAGAAGAAGGAATTGAGTTGCGAGATTTGTTAACTGAAGAGGTTTCAGTTTATCAGTTACAAGCTCGTCTAAAAAAGCCGCTTTGCAAGGAAAACGAGAACATCACTACTTGCATATCGGCGATAGCGGTGTGCGAAATAATTTAGCCTCAATTGGTGGCTAATTGTAAAAGTGCTTTAAAAGCTACTGTTGCTGCCCTTTTCGGGGCAGTTTTGTTCTGATGAGTCAATGATTTGCCATGATTGCTTCCAATATCGGCTATTTCTTTTGGGCAACCTGAGGTAAGATTTTATTTCCATATTCAGTAATCAACAGATTATCTTCAATACGAATGCCAATCCCTTTATACTGTTCTGGGGACATCCGCATCAGACGGAATATAAAGACCAGGCTCAACAGTCAGCACCATACCAATTTGTAACGGGCGATCTTTTCTCTTGTCACATAATCGCCAACACTCATGCACATCTAACCCTAGCCAATGCCCTAAGCTATGCAAATAAAATTGTTTCACTGCTTTTTCTGTCAATGAGCGTTTTCCTCTCGCCATTAAGAATGCCCAATGCTAGTAAACCATCTGTCATTACTCCATAGCAACTTCACTGGCAGACTTTAAATGAGCTATTAGGCACAAAGATGTTTGACTCGCTGCTTTCATCGAATCTAGCACTAATTGATACAATGCGCTGTGGTTCGCTAAATTTTTCCGTTAATGGAAAAGTCCGCGTAATGTCGCCCGCATAATGGGCAAATTCAGCGCCCGCGTCGATCAATAAAAGATCGCCGTCTTGCAACACGGCGTTGTTGTCGTTGTAATGCAAGATACAAGCATTTTCTCCACCGGCGACAATACTATTGTAAGCAGGAAAATCGCGCCAAAGACGGCTAAATTCATGTTGAATCTGCCTTCATTTCCAACTCATAACGATTTGGACGAGTCTGTTTCATTGCACGAATATGCGCTAATGCAGAAATGTGACAAGCTTGTTGAATCAATGCGATTTCAGCTTCAGATTTTTATTAAGCGCATTTCAGATAGCATCAGACGCCAATCAATCACCTCGTCAAAACAAGATTGAACGATGGCATCACCAAAAGTTTGCCACATCTGAGCATAATAACAAGCGGTCAAAGTTTTGTGTTTTCTGCAAAAATTGATTGAATTTGCGTAATATCAAAAGGCTTCATCTATGCTTAAAACGCTTGGTGCTTGTGCAACACCTAAACGCTTACCATGCCAAAGTTTCCATCAGCGGATCACGCTCACGCAGAAAATAAAATGCTAGACACAGCCCTTCTTTTTATCGAGTAACAAAGCAGACTGCGGTTCATTAAATCCTGTGAGATACCAAAAATAACTGTCTGCCCGAAAAGATAATCGCAGTCGTTATTGCGGCGTTTTTCCGTTTCAGTAAACACAATTAACGCCGAGATTGTCTTGCATTTGCTCAAATACCCGTTGACGGCGAAGGACAAATTCTTCTTTTGGTAATTCGGCAAGATACGCTAAATCCATGATGATTCCTTTTGTAAAAACTCGACGACCGCTTGTCGCTAGAATGTTTTGCTCATTTCTAAGAATACACTGGTTTTTATCGCAGCCATAGAAAGGATGATTACTTTTTCACCTTTTGATAAGACCAAGTGATTTTCGGTGTAATGCCCAGAAATAGAGATCGCGTGTGCCACAGGTTAATGTTGAAAGCATATTCTCGGTTTTTCTGGCGAATGATTAAAAGAAATCTACCGCTTGATAATGACGTTTGGCATAGAAAAGCGTAATTCGGCTAGATATGCCCCACGGCCATTCTTGTCAACCAAGTCGACTAGCCCATTCGTTGATAAGCATTGTCTTTTATCTCGCGTGTTTTCACTGAGAATAATCCAACCCTGCAAACCAATATTGGCCACTTTTCGGGACATAAAGTAATGTGTTGGAGAATAAGTAACTATTGCCGTTTTAAAATGCTTACGCCAATCAGTAACGTTGCTCGCCATATTCTAATGCAGAAATTTTTGCCAACGAGGGTTAAGCCAGTAACTGATATCAAAACGGGCACTCAGAATGAATACTGTTTTTAGTGCATCACTTCCGCTAGAGCCACCGCTATACCAACGTTTTTCAGTAAATCGCGTTAAAAGATAATTCAAAACGAGAGGCTTTGATAGCCTAATCCCAGCCTAGGCGTACGTTTAACTCGTTATATTTTTATTATCCCAGTAATACTCACCTTGACCATCAAGTCCAAGTTGAGTAAAAAGTTGTTTGCAAAAGACCATTTTTATCCAAACCTATGAATAGGAAAAGCCCTTGATGCACTTTCTTTTTCCAGGCCGTGCCAGCCATATATGCGTACCGGCTTTTAGGTGCATTATTGATATTTGTTTCATTCAGAAAACCGACACCACCACTAAGAATTTCCACTGGTCGCGCTGATTTAATGCCGATAAATATTGGTCAGCCCGACGACTGTCATTTCTGGTGCCATCTCTTTCACGTAATTTTTGGAATTGATCTTTTGCTGCTTCATTATCATTATTCAAAAGCGCCTGAGCCAGTTGACAACGCAGCGCTAGAATATCTGAATTTTGAGTAAACAAGGTCCGATAACGCTGGCAGCGTCACTATACTCCCTTGATGGCGCGCATCAATCGCTTCTGCCCAACTCAGCAAGACAGGATCTTTTGAGGAATCTCGATATATGAAAGGTATTAATAACGAGACTGACTCTTCGTTGACTTTTGTAATACCGTGGAATCATTCCCCGAATAATTAAATCTGGATGTTGAGCCAACTCAGCTTTAGTCATCGAAACTGAGCCTGTTATTGACTTTCGGCTCGAACAACTGGGGCTTGAAATTTTCTTTGGTGTGGCAACCTGAATGTTATCATCTGGGTTGTCATTTTTAGATTGCGCAAACTCTCAGCATTAGCTGAGTTTTGCGTACATCATGCCGAGTACAGAATATAAAAGTTTTTGTTAATTTTCACTTTTGATTATAAGAGAGAAATAAAGCAAGCACAAGGCTTGCTTTTATCATGTTGGAACTAGACACCAATTATTGTTTTTGCGCCGAAATGCAGCAGCAGCTGTTATCATTGCTTGACGCTGAGCAGCAAAGTTGTTTTGCTTGATCACCATAGAATTTACCTTCTACGCGTGCTGACGGTAATGATAGATGAGTTTGCTGTACCATGCTAAAAGCTGTTACCTGAAATAGAGGTGCATTAATGTTTCACAGGTTGAATCTTTGTTAGATTCCTAACGAGCATTTTAATGTTTTATTGCCAAAATCCACATTAAATTGTGAAGCACCGTGTAGAAACCTTCATGCATCTAATGCTGAATGTCAGTTGTAATAGCTGAGTAATGATAGATTGACTCAGAATATGATGCACTCCCGCTGGTTGGCATATTGCTGAGTTGGGTTACCGTTATAGAATAAATAAGCGCTGCCATCTATCATCTGAGCTATCACTTTCAAAACCGAAACGAACATCATGTGGACATCATATGCACACTTTTAAATCACGTCCATTAGCTTTAACATTTCTGACCAACCACCCGCTGAAATATCCTGGATAAACCAATCTTGCTACATTAGTACCATCATACATGATGCTAGTGGTGTTATAACCGTTGATTTGCTGAACGACGAACAGAAGCATTGTTGACTCATCTAGCAAATCGCCAGTGCAGCACCTGTTCCGCTACTTGTACTGCTGAGATAGGCTGATGCCGCATTGTTTAGCAGGGTAGATGGCTTGTTTAGTGTTGCAGTTTTGTTGCCGGGTGGCTTTGTTGCGCGATTATTCGCAGCGTACACATTATTGTTACTACTGCCACTACTCGTCGCCACTACCGCCACATGCAGATAAAACTAAAGCTGCTAATGCCGTTGCACCAAATTTGAATACCTGATTTAAAGAAGACATGGGATATCCTATTAAACTAAACAATAAATATAACTACTAAAAAGGATCGCACAGCCCTATCATTTCAATTCTAGGTTGTCTATTTTCTTTGTCATTTATGAAGTTATGTCGATTTCTATTTTCTACAAGCAAGACACTAAAGCATGTACGTTCTCTTTAGCTTTTAAAGGCCAGTTATTGTTTTTCGGCGCCGAATGCGGCCTCAACTATTGTCATTTGCTTGAACGAACTCCAGCCAGTTCTTTTTGCTTGAGAACCATAGAATCACCTTCGACGCGTCCTGTCGATACTAATGATGAATTTGTTACCGTTAAAATAGTTGCCCGCAATTGTTGCATTAATGTCTGCATGAAAATTTCGAATATCTAATGCGCCATTTAATGTTTTATTGCCAAAATCCACATTAAATTGCGAATGCCTTCATAGAGATCTCTATGGTCTGATGGATTAAGATCTCACTGAAGTAATAGCATGACCAATATAAGATGCACGTACCCGTTGTCGGCATATCGTTAGTTGGTTGCCATTATAGAAGAAAGTAAATATGGCTCTTATCAATCAAACCACTATTTGAACCAAAACGCATATCTGAATAGATACCACAACATACATCAAAAACGTCTTTCCTTTTTCTTTCCGCTTAAAACGATTGAGCCAATGCTTTTGCTGTAAACTCCACGGATACCAAATGTCGCACATCAGTTCCTTCAACATTAATTTGAACTCATTTTTAGGGGTATAATTATTCATCTCACCCGATGCATAGAAAGCCTTATACCACCGACCTGGAAGCAGATCAATACTGCGCCTGTTTCACGGCCAGTTTGTGGATGTTGAACTACGTCGTTTGGCGTATATTGACTTTAGAGTGGTTGTGATTGACTTAGTTTGGTGTAGTCGTTAGACTGATTTCAGTTTGCGGCTTTAGTTGAATCTCTGATTCTTGCAGGACGTTGGTGGCGTTTGTTGAACTTGATTATTTACAGGTGGCACACTATTAGAATGTACCGCCACTGCTACCGCATGCGAATAACACTAGGCAGCTAATACAGTTACACCAAATTTGAAAGGATAATTTAGAGATGACATATGGCATTCCTTATTAAATAACAGAACAAAAACCATAGAAAGATTACTGATACCCTACCACTTCAACCTTAAATTGTCGAATAGTCCTTACCCATTTTTGTGACATTACTCTCAGGAATTTACAAATCCATTTTCAAGAAATTTGACCGCTTGCATAAGGGAAACTACAGAACTTTTCAGCCTCAATACAAGCCGATATAATACCCGAGAATTTTTCTGAGACTATAAAAGGAGCAAATATGTCTCAAGTGACTATGATGGAAATCAATCGAAGTAATTGGTAATTTTTCCCTAAACAAGGCGAACAAGTCAAATGGTTTAACGTTCACGAATAAAGACCTTTCTGACGTGACTCTTTGCTCTGATTTCGCGGGCAAAACGCAAAGTGTTGAATATTTTCCTCAAGTATTGACACTGGTGTGTGTGCAACCTCTCGTTCGCACATTTAATCAACGTGCAGCGGCATTAAATAATGCGGTGGTATTATGTATTTCTGCAGATTTACCTTTCGCCCTAAGCACTTTCTGTGGTACGGAAGGCATTGAAAAACGTTGTAAACCTCTCAACATTCCGTCATAAAAGAAACACATGATGTATTAGAGTAAACATTACCACTGGCCCAATCGCTGGTTTAACTGCTCGTGCCGTCATTGTTTTAGATGAAAAATAACCAGGTTTTTATATAGTGAATTGGTTTCTGAAGTAAAAACGAACCAAACTATGATGTGGCATTAGCTGCGCTATAATGATTTAAAAGCGGTCATATTTGCAAAGACTTTTTACAAATATGACCGCTTGTTGTTATTTTATTTATTTCTCGCTTAATTTTGCGATTTCATCAGAAAACTCTTTCACATCATCAAAGCTTAAATACACTGAAGCAAACCGAATATAAGCGACTTTATCTAGACTTTTTAATGCCTCCATCGCCAGCTCTCCAACCAATTTGTCTTTGGCACTTCCGTTCCTCCTGTCGCTTGTAAATTAAGCGTGATTCGAGTGATCGCACGTTCTAAATCTTCAGCATTAACTGGGCGCTTTTCTAATGCTGCAAACTCGCACGCACTTTTGCTGAGGTTAAACGGCTCTCGTGCACCGTTATCTTTCACAATATACGGAATTAACAATTCAGCTGATTCAAAAAGGTCGTAAAACGCTCTTTGCAATTTAAACACTCTACGACGGCGACGAATTTGATAACCATCTGCCGCATCACGTGAATCAATTGCCTTAGCATTTTCTGTGTACCACAAAAGGACAACGCATTAGATTTCTCCTTTCATTTGAGCTTTGGCGGAATCGTTAATAAATTTTCTGGCGGTGGTGGCATTTGTAAAAAGAAGCCTTGCGTTTGGATGAGCTTGTAAAAACTCCTTCATTTTACCCGCTTGAGTGGCTTTTGTCCGTTTAAAGTTAAACAGCATAACAAATTGTGGCTTTCCGAAAATTTGTTGTAATGCCTCTGGCACTCGCATCAAACGATCACGTTTTGCCACAGAGAGAAACATACCTTCTTTTTAGTGCTTTTATAAATGGCACATAAATTAGTATTCGTCGTCATATTCCGGTCCTGCATAATTATCAAAGCGTGAATATTGTCCTTGGAAAGGTCAATCGAACTCGTCCAATGGACCGTTACGTTGTTTACGATGAATAATTTCTGCGACCCCTTTAAGATCGGAGTTATCGTTACACACTTCATCTCGATAAATAAACATAATTAAATCCGCATCTTGTTCAATAGAGCCAGATTCACTAAATCCGAGTTGACTGGGCGTTTATCCGCGCGCTGTTCCAAACTACGGTTTTAGCTGCGAAAGTGAGCAACCACCGACTTGCAATTCTTTTGCGAAAGTGCCTTTAAAAGAACGGAAAATCTCAGCGAATTTCTGAGAGTCGGCCCTCAGAGCCTGGTGCACGCATAAGTTGCAAAATAATCGACCATAATCAGGCTGAGCCCATTGTTTTCACGATAGACACGGCGCGCTCTTGAGCGAACTTCGGTTGGTGTTAAACCGGAGCTATCATCAATAAAGAAGATATTGCGACGCTCTTTGCAAAATCGCCATGCAGTCGAAGAAATTTTCGCCCAGTCTTCATCATCGTGGATTTGCCCCGTTCTGATCTTGGTTTGATCTACGCGCGAAAGGGAGGCCAACATACGCATCACTACATCTGATCAGCCGGCATCTCAAGGCTAAAAATCAAGACTGGTTTCGCCGGTTTCTTTTCGGTCTGCCCTGTTCATCTACATCCGTCGGGTCTTCAACATCCATTAACGAGGCATTTTTCATGAGATTCATTGCAAATCGTTGTTTTACCCATAGACGGACGCAGCAACAATAATAAGATCCGAGGCATGTCGGGCAGCAGTTTTGCGGTTCAAATCCAGTAAAGCCGGTTGTTACGCCTGTTACCCCGCTGTTAGTTTTCTATGAAAGAATTTCAATCCGAGCAAGCGTACTCATTAAAATATCATCGACATTTTGTGGGCCTTCGCTTCTCATTGCCTCGTTTTTCTGCAATATCAAAAACGATACGCTCTGCCTCGTCCAGTACCTCTTTCTGCATTTCGTCCTTGTGTGATGGTAAAGCCATTTCAGCCATATTACCTGCACTGATGACACTTCGAGATCGGAACGATCTCGAACAATATCCGCAGTAAGCAAGAATATTCGCGGCACTTGGCGTATTTTTAGAGAACTCCAGCTAACAAGCAAACCACCAACATCTTGTAACACGCCTTTATCTTTAAGCGCTTGATCTAGACGTAATGGTATCGATTGGTCGATTATTGCGCATTAGTTCAGTCATTTGCTCGAAAATAATTCGATGCGCATAGTTGCTAAAAATCGCTTGGTTGGACGTTCTGCTACGCTATCCCAATGCTCGTTACTAAGCATAATGCACCTAACACCGCTTGTTCAGCTTCAATAGAGTGAGGCGTAATAGCAATTTGCTCAACTTGTTTTATCTTTACTTCGTTCTTTTTGCTTATAGGCTTATTTTCGAGACATGATCTTTCTCAGAAATGACATCAAAATGAGGAATCAGATTACTAGTTTAGCCTCAATTTGAACTAAATGAAAATTTTATCTCCACAATGAGACTAAGATTCCTACGAATTTTCTTTTTACATATGTAAAATGACATAAAATCATTGAGAATATTTTTCAGTTATAACCAAGGAGGATTCTCTATGTTCAAAAAGCCCTTTTACACCAACGCTTGCTGCAACATTAACCAGTAACTCTTTTGCAAAAAGAAGTAACCATTCCGACGCTCGCGGTGAGGTAACCTTTGCGCAAACTCCAACTAAAGTGGCAGTGTTTGAGGCAGCTGCGAATTGATTCACTCGCACATCTCGGTGTGCCGATGATTGGAACAAGCTGATGTCGCTAAAACCCTTGCCTTTCTTACGTCCGATCGCTGAAAAACAGAAGCGATTGGTACGGTTTTTGAACCTAGTATGAGGTATTAAAACCGTCTTCATCCTGATCTAATTATTGTGGGTGGTCGCGCAGCCAAAAATTTGATGAATTAAATGGCATTGCTAAAACGATTGATGTTACCGCTCCGGCTGATGTCAACACGCTACAAAGCGAGGCTTAGATAATATTAAAACTTTTGGACAATTATTTGATAAAGAAGCTGAAGCTGCAAAATTGGTGACTGAATTAGAAACTTAATTAACGAAACCAAAGCTACGGTGAAAGATAAAAAGGGAATGGTTTAATTATTTTGAGTCAATGGTGGAAAAATTTCTGCCTTTGGGGATAAAGGCCGTTTGAGGCTGGATACATTCAGCATTAGAGATCCCCAATGGCTGCAAAAAGACATTGCTACCAAAGGGACTCGGGCCATGGCGAGCCTGCCTCATTTGAATCTTATCCAGTGAGTCAGATTGGTTATTTTGTGTTAGATGGGAACCGCAGCAATTGGTCAAGAAGGAAAATTAGCCAAAGAAGTGCTAGATAATGAATTGGTTCATCAAACAAAAGCATGGAAAAAGCAACCAAATTATCTATTTAAGCAGTGCAGCTTATTTAGCAGCAGGTAGTGTAGAACAAAATGCGTGAAAGAATTTAACCAATATTAAACAAGCATTTAGCTCGATAAGCACCTTTTAGGATGGCTCGCTATGCCCATCCTTTTCTTTATGACTATTCATCAGACCATTTATGCATAAAACTATAACTGTTTATAACGATCACTACTGTAAGCTTATGGGTTTGTCCGTTGGTGTGGCAACGAATTTTGAGTGGAAAAGCCGTATTTAGCCAATCAGACAACTTAGCTTACCTTTTAGCTAGCCTAGTATTCCACGGGCACTCGCCATTATTCTTGTCGGGTGCAACACTAAGTGTGTGGGCGCGGTATTACAAATTGTGACTCAAAAGAAACGCTTTATAGAACCCAGCATGATTGGTGCCAGCCAAAAGTGCTACGTGAGGCGTTTTGATTGTTTCTCTACTTTTCCTGCTACTGATTTACTCTTTAAAATGTCGTTTTGCCACAGTCGCTGCCTTAATTGGTATGGGCGTATTTGTGTGACTCCTGTCGACATCTCCCCGCTTACCAACAGCTGATGATTGCCCGTTGAGTTGAGCATTGTATTCGGTAACATTATCGAAGCTGCTGGCAACCTATGTGTGCTTACGAAAGCAGTTCGCTACAATTACTCTCATTCTGGTTTTCGGGGAGCTTTCTCTGGCGTGTTGGCTGGGCGTTACGAGACTGCTTTGGCTAACAGCATATTTTGGCAGCGATTGTGATTTATTTTGGCGGGATCGCCTCAGCGGTACTGGTTTGGGCGAAAACATTGGCTACGAATCTGGGCGTAAATTATAAACAAATGACTTGGCTTGCCTTTGACTGACTCATTTGCCATGATTACCGCGGTCATTGTTGTGACTGTGAGGACAGATTCCATTTCAGTGGGCTTGTTGTGCCTAACTTGTCATCTCTCGACTTGCTGGAGATAGACCCTCGCCGTAAATTTACCAGCTGTCGTGTTGTGGAGTTGCCAACCTCGTGCTGGCGTGCGATAGTGAGGCAAGAATCGTCAACCACCCTTATGAGGTGCCACGATTTTCTGCCATGTTCGGTATGCTTGCGGCGCACTGGTACTCCTCTATTTACTCTTTTAAGGGAGCTTATGCGTCAGCTTCTTTCTATTTATTTTTCCTTGCGTTTTGCCGGATTGGTTGCAAGCGGTCTGTTTTCGTGATGTTTGCTGTACCATCAAGAGATTGGGCTTTTACCTTTTTCATTTGAGGCAACTCTTGTGATGTATTGTTAGTGGCATATGGCATGGTGTGCCATCCACCTTGTTGGCTCAGACGCTCACCAACAACCCTATTTTAACTAGCATTTTTAGGAGTTTGATTCGCTCTAGTTTGCTCATTCAAACCTTACTCGTCTTTTATGCTGGGAGGGAGTAGGTTTTACTGCTCGTTTAAGGAATCCAGCGAAAAATTTCATGCGTTTCAAAAGGCTCTAGGTTTCATGCTTTGCGAGCTCTCTGTTCCTATTCAAATTAATGATACGAAAATAATGACGCGCTAGCGAGAATGATTTTTGAGTTGGCGTGATTTTCAGGCATTCTAACTTTACAAAGTGACTAAATAATTTTACTACAACGGATAATGATTTCACGCGAGATTTCGCAGTTACTCAAAAGTTCTTCATTTGCGAGTTTTAATAGTGCCAATCAGCACTGTAGTAGCAGTTAGGGTGGCATTGTCACGCTTAGTTTAGTGCTATTTGGATTTGAGATGCGGCGTCACCGCTCGATGTGTGCTACTCGATCGCGATAAAGCCGATTGGGCTCAGTTTAGATGATACGAAATTCTCTTACCGCTTACTAATTTGTTGTGCGTTGCTTGTTTCTGTTTCAACTGCCCTAGTTGGACCGATTCTTTTTAGGCTTGTTGGTTGCGCGATTGCTAATGCGCTTAGCCCTGTCGTGAATCATGCGATTCGAATCCCGATGGTCTTTTTAATTTTCTGCCATTACACTCATTCTAGGGCAAACTATTTTGAACATCTACTCGTATGCAAGGGGTGGTAAGTGTCGTCGATGAATTAGTCGCGGGCTAATTTTCATCTATTTAATGTTGAGGAATAGCAAATAATTATGATTTAAAGTTGAAAATGTTTTCACATAAAATTGGGCAATCTACTATTCTTAATAATATCAATTTAACCATTCAAAAGGTGGAGTATTACTGCTTATTGGGGCAAATGGCGCGGGAAAAATCGACTACTACTTTCACTGATTGTCGCCTGCAATCTTTTGCAAAGTGGCAAAATTACTAGATACGTTAAATCTCTCTGAAACACCTTCTCGCCAGTTGCCCCAACATTTGGCGATTCTACACTAAGATAACGTTATTCATAGCCGTATTACCGTACGTGATTTATTGATGTTTGGTCGCTACCCTCACCATCAAGGAAAGTTGATTGAGACAATCAAGTGGTTGATGAAGCGTTACAACGATTTGAACTCACTGAACTGGAATCTCGTTATTTAAGTGAATTATCGAATTGGACAACGCCAACGCGCGTTAATCCCGCAATGACTTTCTGTCCAACCGACGCCACGTATTAGATGAACCGCTTAATAATTTGGATATAGTTTCATGCTGGATCTTTAATGCAGTTATCCGGCAACTGACGACGAACTTAATTTAACGACAATTATGGTTTTACGCGGCATCAACATGGCGGCAGCCTGTGCTGATACCATTATCCGTAATGATAACGAGATCGCCATGATTGGTAGCCTGAAGAAATAATTACCGAGAGAATTGAAAACCATCTTCAATCTTGATGCAGAAGTGATTACCCATGCAGGAAAAACGAATATGATCCATCATATTTAAAGCAAACGAATGGCGTGAAAATCCATTCACGCCTGAGTGTTTTCGCTTTATATATTTTTAACAGAGAGATTCCATTTAAAAACAGACAAGTTCATCTCTTTATCTGTACCCTTAGCATGGTAAATCGAAAAACTCGCGCGTATTATGGAGACTTATTTCTCTACTCAAGTAAGGAAGTGTCAACAGATTAGACCATCGACCACCTTAAGATTGCCATTTTGCTAACAAAGAAATAGCGGTCATTTTTAACAATTTATTTGCAAATCCGTAGAAAAGCTATACAACCATTGTCTTATTCTCGTGAGATTTTTCCACATGGATCAAGTAGAAAATGACGCCGAGATTCTTTTTACAGAAATCAGCAGAAATCATCTTAGTCTATATATGGAGAAATTTGGCAATGAGATAACATTTTAGGTTTATTCGCACAATCGCCACTCAAACCTCTAAAAGAAACAACTTTCTGTCAAAGTAACAGAATGTAGTGAATTATGAGCCATGAGCAAGTTTCAACTATGACTGGGACAAAGCCGAAGAAGTTCCGATCAAAATTGATTGATTTAGAACGCCGTGCCGATAGTCTAAAACGTGAAATTCGCCAAAACTCCCTAGAGGTTTATTCCTCCCGTCGAACGAACCGATTTATTAGAAATCGTGATTCAACTTGATAAAGTAGCTAACTATTCAAGAGATATTTCAGGACGCAGTATGGGTCGCCATTTGGTTGTACCAGAAATCATGCAACCTGCCTTCCGTCAAGTTCCTTTTCCGCAGTCTCGATTCTTGTCGCCAGAGTCCGCAAAAGTATTGGGTGAATTAGATGAATTACTTGAGAGCAGAGCTTCCAGCGGGCGTGAACGCCGTTTCGTAAAATGAGACGATTCTGAGGGAACTTGACAAATTGAAGACGATACCGATCAACTGCAAGTTTCATTTACGTCGTACGCTATTTGGGCTTGAGGCAAATCTTAATCCAATTGACGTAATGTTTTATATAAATGTATCGAACGTGTCAGCATCTTGAGCTGATCAGGCTCAACGTATTGGTTCACGTATTGAGCTAATGCTGGCAAAAAGCATAGGAGAATTTATGCAACTATTGCAAGAATATGGCTCATTATTAGTAATTATTACCGCCGTACTCGGCTTTCTAATGGCTCGGTATTGGTTGCGAACGACGTATCGAGCGCCATGCGGGACTCTGTTGGTTCTGGCACAATTACTGTTCAAACAAGCAATTATCATCGCGATGGTATTTGAATAGCTCGACGCATATTTAGCCGGTGGTGAAGTCGCAGATACAATCAAAAGCGGCGATCATTAAAGCAGATATGTTTGTTGCGAACCTGAGGTACTCGTGCTTGGCATGATGTCTTCATTATGTGCTGCGGGGATCTGGTTGAGTAGTGGCAACCAAAAAGGCTAGCCAGTTCTGGTACTCACACGATTATTGGTGCAGTGGTGGGCTTTGCGGTAATACTTCTGGTCCAGAATCAATTCGTTGGGGACCAATTAACAGGTATCGTTGGCAGCTGGTTTTTGATTACACCTGTATTAGCTGGTATTGTTGCTTTTCGCGATTTTCGTTAACTCGCAAAAATTGATCTTTAACCGTTCTAAGCCATTTAAACAAGCTACAAAAATATGGCCCGTTCTACATGGGAATTACCATTTTATTCTTTTCTATTGTAACAATTTCAAAAGGTTTAAAAACACGTTGGTTTACACCCTTTCAAATTGAGAAGCTTTTCGTTTTCATTTGGGCTTAGCTTATCCTTGCAACGATTTTCCGGTTATATCTGTTTCCGAAGCGCTCGTTTTATGTCTAAAGTCAAAGAACAACGTGGGTTTAGTGGCGTTGAGAAAATTTTTCAGTATTTTGATGTTATTAACGCGCTTGTGCAATGGCATTCGCGCATGGCCTCAAATGACTGTAGCAAATGCAATTGGTCCGTGGCTGCGGTAGAATCTATCATCAATAATGGTGGTCAGATTCTTGATAAAGCACCAATGGCGCCATGGGTATTACACTTTAGGCGCATTTGGTGCATGGGTGTTGGTTTAGCGGTAATGGGTAAATCAGTGATGGCAACAGTGGGTACAGGGATTACTGAACTTACCTCCAAAGCGTGGTTTTGCTGCTCAATTTGCTTGTGCAGTTACAGTGCTGTATTAGCATCAGGCACAGGGTTTACCTATTTCAACTACTCAAACTTTAGTTGGGGCGATTTTTAGAGTTGGTTTTTGCGCGTGGTATTGCAGCAATCAATCTTTGGCATTATCCGCCGCAACATCGTAGCATCATGGTTTGTTACATTGCCTGCCGGTGCGGTTCTCTCAATTATTGTTTATTACATTTTCACGCAATTTTTACTAATTTTTGAAGTTAAGAGGGCGATTTATTGCCCTCTTATTAGCAGCGATTTCTAAGCTATTTTTGCTGAAAATATTTTAGAAATGCTTTCTATGATCTCAAGGATTCTTTGTGAAGAAAAACTACGAACAGCGCTACTTTCTGCCGTATTACTCGGTGCAAGCGCGCAAGCTTCGCAGCCGATTACATTGCCGAAAATCTCGGTACGATAGTGCGTAAAAGGTGCTGGCAACCAATTTAAAAATCTCTGGTTCTATCCAAGCAGGTGAGACCGTTACTGTATTAGACAAAAAGATAATTTTGTGTTGATTCGTGATAGCTGTAACCGTGAAGGCTGGGTGTTAGCTGAGCGAAATATCTCAAACTGCCAGTCCAGAGAGTTAATTCCATGCAGCTACAACAAGAGTTCAAATTCTTACAGCAAAAACTTAGAAATATGGATAGCGATTGGCAAAGACGTACAGCAGAGATGCAACGCCGCAGCCAAGATGCTGAAAACAAAAGTAGTAATTTGTTTTGAGAAAATGCTCAATTAAAACGCGAATTAGAAATCGTTAAAAATAAGAACCGTAATCTGGAAATTATGCAAGATGCTGAAAAAGCGCACAATTGCAATTCAGTATTTTTATTTATGGCGGTTCGGATGTAGTCGTTGGTCTTCTTCTTGGTTTAATCATACCAATCATTCTACCTAAACGCCGTAGTCGCAATGGCGGTTGGTCATAATTGGTAAAACTTTCATAAAAATGCCCGCTTGTTAACGTTTAAGCGGGCATTTTCTTAAGTGATTATTGACCAGAAACTTCTCATTTTTCTAATAAAATCGAACCGGTTTTGAATGTTTTGAGCGATGTTCAACTATCATCTCCCACCGCAATAATTTGTTGGTACATTTCTTGAAGTTGTCCAGCAATGGTAATTTCAACAACTGGATATTGCACTTTCCATTTTCAACCCAAAAACCCGCTGCCCTCGAGAATATTCTCCAGTAACAGGGATTGATTGCCGGAACCTAAAAATTCTGGTCACTAATAGCCCCCGTTCCCATTTCTGCTAACAATGTATTTAATCCACCACTGCTACGATTAGGTTTCACTAACCAGTTATGAATCCCGCCAGCATGTCCGGTGCTTGGTGAGCCCATTTTCCGCCCTGAATAGCTCGTCATCAGATAGGTTTGCAAGATACCATCGGTAATAATTTCACGATCTTGCGTTCTAACCCTCGCTGTCAAAAGCACTAGAAGCTAATTGTTTACGCAAATGTGGTCGTTCTGAAATTTCAAACCATGAAGGCAATACTCGAGTACTGCAGTTTATCGAGGTAAAAAGCTGATTTGCGATATAACGCGCCCCCGCTAATTGCGCCGGCCAAAATGCCCGATAAGCCCTGTCGCGACTTCGATTATCAAAAATCACAGGAACTTCACGGGTCGCAATTTTTGTGGATTTAGCCTATCTTCAGCTTTAATTGCAGCCTGCTGTCCAACCCAAATCGGTGGGCTTAACGCATCTAGCTCGCAGGAGAAACCGTATTCATAATCCCGTTCTAATTGCTCTTCATATGCGAGCAATCACACTCATAGTAAAGCTGAATAACGACTAGAAAGTATAGCTTTTGTAGCATGCCATGTGTATTGCCACAAACTGCGAACACCACTAGTGAGAATTCAAAGCTGCGCCTTCACTATTTACAATACGTTCTGAAACATTGCGCACTTTTCTTCCGCCGTTTTCGCCATCTCTACTGCTTCATCACCACGCTAATGTCTGCTTCATGATAAAGATTCATCTGGTGCATCAAACGCCATCAAATTTTATCTGTAATCCGGCACATTCATCTTCTGAAGTATATTTTGCAATCCTAATCGCAGATTCAAACGCTTGTTGAATAGATTTCAGCTGTAAATCTGAGGTGGAAGCATTTGCCCTTTCTCTGCCCTAAATAGACCGAGATCCCAAGTGAACCATCGTTATTGAATTCAATATTTTCAGTATTCGTTAAGCGAGTGAAACAGACAGCCCTGAGACTTTCGTTACTCACTTCAGCTTCTGCGCCTGCTTTTTGCATTTGCAACGCAAACTCAACTGCATCTCGAAGCTCTCATTCTTGCGCCTGAGCGCTGCTTTTGTCGTAATTGACATAGTATTTCCCAATTAACCAACTTATCTCTGGCGTATATTCTACCTGAATTTTTCTGCTAAAAATATCGCACTTTTTATCCCTTTCAATGTTTTATGGGAAACCGTGACAGGAAACCAGTATGGCGAAAACGTAGTAAAAATGAAAATCGACTGGACTGGGAGATGAGGGAAGAAGAAATTATCTGGCGTCAGCAAAAAGCGAGATTAAAACGTAGATGCGGACATCTTAAAAACTTGGAGCAGAATTGAGTTGAACTTTCACTCCACAGAATTTTAGAAAAATTCCGTTAGATGACGATTTAAAAGAAGCGATTCGACAAGCGCAGAGGGCTTTAAACTAGAGGCTCGTCGCCGTCAGATTCAATTTATTGGTGAGTTAGTACGCAATCGTGACCCAGAACCGATTCAGAAGCGACTCAGATGTGAAAAATCGCCTAATCCAAACAACAAAGCTTTGTTACACAAATTAGAATTGGTGCGTGAGCAATTAGCGAATATGGGTGATGCTGCATTGAGTAACTCTTAACGAATATCCGCAACTGACCGCCAACACTTACGTAATTTTAATTCGTGGTGCGCAAAAAGAAAAGAAGCGAATAAACCAGCGAAAAACTATCGCGATATTTTCCAATATTTAAAAACTGAAATTGTGGAGGTAAGTACTATCAATTTAGTTATTACCTAAACTGATTCACAGCCATGCAGGCTTTGCTCTATTTAAGCCTGATTTTTATTGCTTTGTCGTAGTTCTAGGCAAAAATGTGAATTGACGCCAGTATAAAATTTTAAAAAATCGCACCACATCTGATTGATACATTGTTATTAGTTAGTGGAGCAATTGTAGTTTACACCTATACGCAAACGAAGTCTATTCATTTGCGATTTAGGGTGGTTATACTGAAGAATTTGCTGATTTGTCGCACTTTATGTACTTTTCTCTATCAAAACCTCTGCAAAAGCAATACTGCATTTTCTATGAGAAATAGCGCTTGCTAGCTTTTGTGATTGCGATGATGATTGCAGTACATCACTAATCTCTTCGGTAGAAACTTCGGTTTTCTACCTTTTTATTTTTCCTTTCCAAATAGTGCTAGCCTAATTCACTTTTCTATTTTTATATCATTTTTATCATACTAATTTAGTCGGATTATATCCAAGGAGTCAGTGTGATAAAGTTACCTGAACATATTGTTCAATTTTATTGCGAATAACCATATGTGAATTTTGCTGCAAAAATCTGAAAAGTGATTTCTGGGCCGCAAACTGTTTTTATGCTGACGATAAACAAAGCTCGTCTGATTGTTCTGACCAATAAAAGTACTCGCATGGACAAATCATGTTAGGTAATAACCAAATTGTCGGCACAATAAGCCTGCAAAATTGACAAATTTTCTGAATTGGAAGGGATTCAATTCTCAGCTACTGCAAATTGTTTAGAAGAAGAGGTGATAAACGCACCAAAAGCATTAGCCATTTTATTATCATCGCTACCCTATGGCACGCCAGATAGCCAATGATGTGTGGGAATTTAAAATTAGAGAGTATCAAACATACTGGTACAAAAATGTATACCGAAACACTTTTGGACTCAAGAGGATAAAAATACAAGCGGTAGGATTTCATCTATTTTTGGCAAAAAGATCCTACCGCTTGATAGTTCAATCTAAAAGACACTGCAGCCTTAAAAGCGTAAAGATGATCACGTAAAACAATCGCCATCATCGCTTCTGGCAATCGGTACCGCTCGAATACCCACACAGGGTCATGACGCCTTTTTGTGACAAGCTCAACGCTTCATTATTCAAGTTTACTGATTTTTCCCTGGCACCATAATGCTTTGAAGTTGGCTTTAAAGCAATATTGGCAATAATCGGTTGACCTGAACTGATGCCACTAAAGTCAGCATGGTTTGATAAAACCATTTGGTATCATTTCATCACGGTGTTCACTGCCCTTTTGCTCAACAACTGCAAAAGCCATCACCAATTTCAACCGCTTTTACAGCATTGATAGACATCAGCGCATGGCAAGATCGGCATCTAATCGGTCAAATCACGGGTCTCGCCTAGGCCAACTGGTACATTCTCTGCAACCTGCAGTAAGTTTGCCCCGATAGAATCAGCTCTTTTTAAGCTCACGAATTAATGCATCAAACTCTTCTACAGCAACTGGATCTGGGCAAAAGAATGGACTTTTCAGCCACATACTGCCAATTGATATGCTCCAATACGCTGCAACTGTTTCAGGGGTTAATTTTTACTGAACCAATTTGGGAGAGATAACCTCTACCTCAATACCAAATTGTTCACGTAAATACTTTTTCGCAATCGCGCCAGCCGCCACACGCATAGCTGTTTCTCGAGCGGAAGAACGACCACCACCGCGATAATCACAGATACGCCATATTTCTGCTGGTAAGTAAAAATCTGCATGACCTGGACGATATTTATCCATAATATCGCCATAATCTTTTGAACGCTGATCACCATTTTTGATAATCAGCCCAATGCTTCGCATCCCCAGTCGTTTTTCCTTTCGAATACGCCGGAAAAGAATTTGCACTTCGTCATCTTCCTGCGTGGTGTGGTATAACGAGATGTTCCGGGTTTACGACGATCTAAATCAGGTTGAATATCTGCTTCTGATAATGCCATATTAGGGGGCACACCATCGACAATACATCCCTAATGCAATGCCGTGAGATTCCCCAAACGTCGTGACTTTAAAAAGTTGTCCAATGCTGTTGCCTGCCATGTTGTGTCCTTATACGGGAACAAGCGGTTCAGTTCCCCACTTCACCTCTTCGTTTCGTCGCTTGATTTTTAATAAATATATCCAATTGGTTAAAGGCAATCTCAATATTATTTGCCATAAATAATTCATCAATTCTACGGTTAAGTGCATCAATAGTTCTGATCCTATCACTTAATTGCCCTACATAAACACGCAATTCATGATCTAAGGTGCTTTGCACCAAAGGTTAAGAAATATGCTGCTGGGGCGGGATCCTTTAATACTGCTCTCATTTTCTTCTGCTGCTTGAAGTAGTAAACGTTTTACTAACTCAAGATCTGAACCATATGCCACACCAACACTCACTACTAAGCGGGTCATGTGAGAGTTAATGCCAGTTGACTACACGTTCAGTGATAAAGGCTTTATTCGGTACGATAACCTCTTTTCGGTCAGTATCAATTAAGGTTGTAGCACGAATACGAATTTTTGATACGGTACCGTTAAAGCTTCCAATAGTTACCATATCCCCCACTCGAACAGGGCGTTCAAACAAGATAATAATCCCCGAAACGAAGTTACCAAAGATCTCTTGCATACCAGAAACCTAAACCAACGGATAATGCAGTAAATAGCCATTGCAATTTAGACCAGAGACTATCCTAATGACGCAAACGCAATACTTGCACCAATAATAATCAATAAATAGGTAAAGATTGTCGTAATCGTATAAGGCGTGCCACCCTGAGAGAGGTTCAAATTGAGAATACTAAGGTTTCTAACAGACCACCTAAGTTTTTACTAATATATGGGTCACAATCAATACAATCATTGCTACCAACAGATTAAGCAAGGTAATGGACTCCATTACCGTACCTGCTTCAGTTGTCGTTGCTTGTTGCCACAATGTGATTTCTTTCAAATAATATGCCACAGTAACAAGATCTGATCAAACCCAATAAAGCAAACCAAATAATGCAGTCAAAGCACTAAATCTGTGATTTTGAGCATTTGATTTTTAATATCATTCACTGAAATCGCATCATCTTGCAATACTAAAGGCACTATCTTCTGTCTCGACTGTTTGCTCTTGGCCATTTTGCTGTGCTTGTGCTTTCGCCTGAGCTGAGGCGCGCTTCTCCTGTAATCTTCGATAAGAAAGACGACGAGAAGAGATATTAAAGCCACGATAGACCATATTTCGGATAATAATCAAGTTACAATTGCAAAATAACTTGCAACAAGATGTTCAATAATTTGTGAGGGCGAGTATAGTAATAGCCCATAACGATTAAAACAATTAACGCAATCGGTGCTAAAACTAATATATACGAACAAGCCCTAGCAACATTGGCTTTGCATCACGTCTATAAGATGCTGCTTTTTGATAAGTTGCGATCCCCATTCGAAAAGCCTGGTACAACCACAAATAGCACGCTCAGTAGAACTAATACAGTCATTGCCTGGCCAATTACATCATAGGCAATACCATATTCTGTCGCATTGTTAAAGATAGAAGTATTTAATAATAAACCGATTACCCAAACTGAGTGTTTGAGAATTTTTCTAAATACGGCATTACTACTTTGCGGCATATTGAAATGGCGATAAACAGTCCCATTTTGGGCGTAACATCGCTAGCATGAAGGCAAAGTAAAAGCCAATAAAACGCTATTTTAAGCCCCAAGGCCAAACTTCCGTTGGGTCAAGGAAGCAAATATGGGTGACCAATACAAACACAATTAAGAACATGAATGTGCTTGGTAAACACAATACCACCGTCAAAAAATAGCCATCGGTGTATTCCATTGACTATCCAGTTGGAACAGTTAACATGCTGTGTGTTAATTTTTCGTTAGTTTTTGTTTAATGCGATCATGCTGACGACGAATAAAGAAGGTTAATAAACTTAATCCGCCAATCAGTAATCCAGCTAAACCGAGGTTATCTTTCCAATTAGAGAAATCTAATTTTTTCGAAATCTCAGTTAACTCATAACCTGCTAATCCAGGGAAACGAGTAAAACCCTCAAGATCCATTTCACTATTACTTTTACCCAAAAAGCTCTGCTGTTGGAGTTTTTGTTGTAGTGCATCACTGATTGTTTTAACTTGTTGTTGATTCAGCTCAATGTTAATTGATAAATTCAATTGATTATTTAGTAGCTTCAGCAATTCAGATAAAGTTTTTGCTACGCGTTTGCTAGAATTTCTTCTAGCTGAGCTTTTTCTGCATCAGTGAATGTTGTTTTTTTCGCGGCTTTCTAACTTTGAAATATAAGCTTGCGTATCTACTAAACCTATCTTTAAATTCTGAAATATCAAACACGCGGACGCCTCAAATCTGCAATCTGCTTTGATAGACCTTTAATTACCCTTATCTTGCGGTAAAGACTGGCGTTGTTTATTGATAATACGAGATAGCACCAACGTACCTTGAAGAGAGCTAATTTGTTCTTCAATATTACGCTGCGTTTGTTGAAGATTATCTAATACGTTTTTAATACGTAAATTATCTTGTGATAACTGGCTAATTTCTGTTGTTTTTCAGTAATTCTTTCCACTAATAGTCGTATTAAAATCCAACTCTTTTACTCAATTATCGGATTAGTATTTTTATGTTGAGATTTTTCCGCCTCTTCCACCTTATTTTTAGAAGCCTGAACTAATTTGATATTAGTGCTTCCTGAATTTGACTAAGAAGTTGTTGTTGATTTTTGTTGTGCTTGCTTTTTCTCATCTAATCTGGCGTTATATAGCGAACTCAACTCTTCATTGCCACGCAATAAAGTTTGGCTGTAGCTATTCTGCGCATCTAATAACGCTAGTTCTGCTTCAATCTTATTTTTTTAGCTGCATCTGAAAGAGCCGAATTAGCTAATTCGGTATTTAATGCTGATTTACGCTTTGCATTCGCGGAAAAGTGCAGCTTGTGCCTTGTCAGGCGCAACATTTTGAGCAATGAGTTTGGTATTTGTTGCCGTTAATTCATTTTGTGCTTTTTCAAGTGCTGCTTGTGTTTCTTCTTGCAAGAGCTTGAAGTGCACTGATGTCTTGTTCAGCTAATTTTTCTGAAGTTGGTAAAGTTTGCGCTTTTAGTTTCTCAAAAATTTGCTTTTTACTCGCTGCGATCGCTTTATGCGCACCTGTGATCTCTGCCACTAGCGCATCATTATCTGCTTTCACTTTTTCAGTTTGAGTCATAAACGCTAGCGTATCTTCCAATAACTGAAGTTGCTGTTTATTCTCTTCTGTTTGTTCAAGTTTTTAGTATTTTCAATTGCCGTTTTGTAGGGCTTTTTCAGAGGGTAACGCAGCTGATGCGGATAAACTCACACCAGAAACCACGGCAAATGCCAACATAAATGGCATATAAAATCTGTTTTATCATATTGTTTTTCTGCTTCTAATAATTCAATTAAATGTTGTTGAAGTAATGTTCTTGAAATCTTAATTGTACCTTGTGCCTGCCATTTAGCTATATCTAACGGAAAATAACGAATAGGTTGTTTAAATTTTTCAAGTTTTTCGGCTAACAACACTGAAGTTTAGTGCTTTCAGCCTCAAAATGATTTTTCTTTTAAATTGAATAAAGGCTACCGGTCTAGCACCAAATTCTTTATCTTCAATCGGTAATACAAAAAGCTTTGCGAGACTAAATTTGAACTATAAATTTGTTGCTCAATTTGTTCTGGCTGAATGTTTTCTCCGCCAGAGATAAACATATTATCTAATCGTCCTAATACCATCAATTGATGTTTGGCATTCCATTCGCCTTTATCTTTGGTTTGTAGCCAACCTTCTGCATTTACAAGCGGTCGAATTTCACCATTTTTGCCAAATACCTTTGAGCAAGCCCTGCACCTTTTACCCAAATTTCTTGATTAACTAATCGAACGTCTCTACCTAATAACGGATAGCCAACATTATGAGATTCATTTCTTCCCGCACAGATAGTGGATGCCATTTCTGTCATACCATAACCAGAAAACGTGACAATGTTTCTCTAGCTAATTCAACTAATTCAGGCGGAATAAATGCGCCACCCAATAAAATAGATTTCGGCTTATCTAATGGCTGTTGGCGTTGTTCAAGATAACGTTGTAATTGTGTCGGCACTAGTGATGCATGAGAAACCTTATCAAGCCCGTCCATAAAAATCATCATTTTATCTTCGCAAATTTGTAAAGTTGCGCCTTGTAATAACCAACGCCAAACAATGCCTTGCCCAGAAACATGAAACAACGGCAAACTCAGCAACCAGCTATCTGTATGAGAAAACGCCATCAGCTCACAAACGCCTTTTTGCATTTGCAAGATGGTCTGCAACGGTATGCACTACCGCTTTAGGCTTTCCTGAAGAACCTGAAGTTAAGGTCAAAGTTAATGCTTGAGAAATATTATCATAACCAACAAAGTCAAAATTACTTTTTGATTCTCAATAGATAAAAATCCTGATCGGTTATCAAAAATCTACGCCGATATCAGTTAAAATGGCATTTTTCTGGGATATTTTTAATGCTGGATTCAGCATCACAATACGCCACCCTAACGCAATTACCGCCAAATAACTAAGCAATCCACAAAAACGAGATTCACCACAATAGGCAATAATATTATTTTTCGTGACATTGCCACGAAATTTATCCGAGATTTGGGTAATTAACTTATTTAATTGGCTCCATGTCATCGACTGACTTTTGTAACTGTGGAAAAAGGCGAACTACCTTTATTCCAAATTAAGGCAGTTCGCTCAGGTTGTTGATTAGCCCAATATTGAGGGAAGAAAACAATCAACGGTTAGCATAATTACACGAATAACATTTTAACGCGTTCAATCAGGTGTTTTGGTAATGCATAAACTCCATCACACCTGTAACAATTAAAACCTTTACGGTTAGTGTTATTATTGGTTACCACCCAAAATGGTGAATCTGGAATCTGTTTAGCTTTTCACACTACTGCCATGACTCAATAATGCTTGCTCTGTTTTAGCAAAATAGGTACGTTCCGTACCTCGGATAGATTCTGTTGCTTGAGAAAAGTTTCAGGATCTGCTTTTATGTAATGCGCTTAGCAACATCAAAAACGAACGACATTTTTTTGCTCTCTTTGCGCAAATGCTTCTGATTTTAAGACTTTTTCTACTCGCTGAACTGTTTTCTCCAAATTAGTTTCAGGATCATTTTTTACTGGCTTTTTCAACGATTTCTCAGTAACCAATTCTTTAAGTTCATTTAGCGTATTTTGTTGCACCAATACAAATGGTTGTGGAGAGGAAGGCAAACGCAATAAACGACGCAAAAATATCAGAAGCACTTTCACCAATTGATTGTGTCCGACTGGCAATATACTGGTATAATTCATCATCGACTTCAATGTTTTTCATCTGATCTCCCCTGATTCACGGATTATTATTTGATTTCAAAAATTCTAGGCATTATAATACACTTCACAGATCTTTTTATAGATTCTTATTTAAAAATAATACAAAATCATCATATTATGACGAAAACAAACGCTTCTACATTATCAGTACCAAGCAGCCACAGAAAACCATTCTGCAAAAAACAATGGTTTTCCTGCATGGACTATTTGGCGATATGAATAACTTGGGGATTATTGCCCGATCTTTTTGCTGCACAATTTAACATTCTACGAGTCGATTTGCGCAATCACGGGCTCTCTTTCATGCTGATGAGATGAATTATACTTTAATGGCTGAAGATCCGCGCGATCCTCGCTTCATCTACAACTGAAAGATTGCATCGTTATCGGTCATTCTATGGGCGGGAAAACTGCGATGACATTAGCGCACATTGCCCCAGACTTAATTGAAAAACTGGTCGTGATTGATATTGCACCGGTTAATAATCCCACTCATCGACATAATAATAATTTTTGCAGGACTCTTTGCCGTGAAAGAACAAGCGCCACAAACTCGACAAGAAGCGAAAAGCGATTCTAAGTGAATTTGTAAAAAGACGAAGCTGAACAGCAATTTATGCTTAAAGCCTTTGATCCGAAGAAGCCTGACAGTTTTAGATTTAACTTAATCGCCATTCAAGCCAATTATGCAAAATTTAATGGGCTGGCAACCAATTTTCTTTGAAAAACCAACTTTTATTTATTAAAGGTGGCGCATCTGATTATATTCAAGCAAAAGATACCGAAGCAGTATTAGCACAATGCCCTAAAAGCTCAGGTATTTGTCGTAGCTAACGCACAACATTGGGTTCACGCAGAAAAACCTGAAACCGTTGTACGAGCTATTCAAAAATTTATTGATAAGGAAGAATAATGAATCGAGATACCCTTTTTCTACGCCAATTGAAAAATTAGGCGATTTTTACCTTTGATGAATCTGTTGCAGAAGTATTTCCGGATATGATCCAACGTTCTGTACCAGGTTATTCCAACATTATTACCGCAATCGGCATGTTAGCACAGCGCTTTGTCACACCCAATTCACAAGTTTATGACTTAGGCTGCTCGTCGTGGTGCGGGATCTTATCTATGCGCCGTAATATTCAAGCAGAAAATGTTAAAAATCATTGGCGTGGATAACTCACTGCCAATGGTTGAGCGTTGTCGTGCGCATATCAGGGCTTATCATTCAGATGTGCCTGTGGAAATTCATTGTGCAGATATTCGCGAAGTCGAAATCAAAAATGCCTCTATGGTTGTACTCAACTTTACGCTGCAATTTTTACCACGAAGAGATCGCCTTGCTCTCTTAGATAAAAATTTATCAAGGTCTTAATCCAAACGGCATAGTGGTACTTTCAGAAAAATTCACATTTGAGAATACGCAAATGAACGAATTACTCATTGATTTACACCACACCTTCAAGCGCGCTAACGGTTATAGTGAATTAGAAGTCAGTCAAAAAGAACTGCGCTAGAAAACGTAATGCTAACCGATAGCATTGAAACCCATAAGATCCGCTTGAAGAATGCAGGTTTCTCACAAGTTGAGCTTTGGTTCCAATGTTTTAACTTCGGTTCTATGATTGCAATAAAATAGCATTTTGTAAAAAAATCAGGTCGGATCAGACCGCTTGTTGGTGGATTTCCCCAAGGGAGATTTGCTCAAGCGGTCATTTTTAGGTATAATTTGCAAGGTTTTACCCGATTTATTTAAAAGAGGAAATTTTATGAGCTTCTTAGCAGGGCAAACGCATTTTTAATCACTGGTCTTGCAAGCAAACCGTTCTATCGCATACGGCATCGCAAAAGCGATGAAAGCACAAGGTGCAGAATTAGCTTTCACTTATTTAAACGATAAATTACAACCACGCGTTGAAGAATTTTGCAAAAGAATTCGGTTCAGATATCGTATTACCTTTAGATGTTGCAACTGATGAAAGCATCCAAAAAACTGTTTTTGCCGAATTAAGCAAAAATGGGAAAAATTTGACGGTTTTGTGCACGCAATCGCATTCGCACCAGGTGACCAATTAGATGGCGACTATGTTAATGCAGCAACACGTGAAGGCTACCGCATTGCACATGATATTAGTGCATACAGCTTTGTGGCAATGGCACAAGCAGCTCGTCCATTCTTAAATAAAGATGCTTCATTACTAACTTTAAGCTACTTAGGCGCAGAGCGTGCGATTCCAAACTACAACGTAATGTGTTTTAGCAAAAAGCATCATTAGAAGCAGCAACGCGTGTAATGGCAGCAGATTTAGGGTAAAGAAGGTATCCGCGTAAACGCAATTTCAGCAGGCCCACTCGTACACTTGCAGCATCTGGCATTAAAAACTTCAAGAAAAATGTTAGCCGCTTTCGAGGCAAACTGCAGCACTACGTCGTACAGTAACCATTGAAGATGTAGGTAACTCAGCGGCATTCTTATGTTCAAACCTTGCGTCTGGCGTAACAGGTGAAATATTACACGTTGATGCAGGTTTTAGCATTACCGCAATGGGCAGAATTAGGGCGAAGAATAATTTGCTTTTAGCAAAAAGAAAAAGTCAGGCACTGTCCTGACTTTTTTGTCAAAAATTCTAGAATTAAACCGCTTGTCTAATAACTTTTTAGTTTACTGCTAATTTTTAGCACTTTTTATGTTTAAAAATAAAAGCAAACAACGTATTCTGCCTTGTCAGCCTTTTTATTTTTCGTTAGAATAGCGCCATATTTTGCGACTATAGCTCAGTTGGTTAGAGCACCACCTTTGACATGGTGGGGGTCACTGGTTCGAGTCCAGCTAGTCGCACCATTTTACTCATTAAAGCCCATCATAACCGCTCAAAAAATATCTCTAGAGCCTTGTTATATGGGCTTTTTAATGCCTTTTGCTTATCATAGCCCCTCGCCTTAAATCGTACTTTAACGCCTTTTTATGTAATCCATTATTGTAACCACGCTATAATCGCCTCAAATCCGTGGTTACAAAAACTAAAAATTCAGAGGTTAAAAATGCCTAAAACTACTAAGCCACTCACAGATAAAGAAGTGAAGCTAGCAAAGCCAAAGAGAAAGAACATACGCCCTTACAGACGGATATGGGTTATTTTTACTAGTCTTGCCAAGCGGTGTTAAAACATGGCGCTTTAATTACACTCGCCCATATAGTAAAACGAACCAAAAATTTCATTAGGGGTTTTACCCTACTGTTACCTCGCGCAAGCTAGGGCTATCAGAGAGGAATGCTTGGCTTTACTTGCTAAAAATATCGATCCGCAAGTTCATAAAGAAGAACAGGAAAGAATAAATGCAGCCAAAAACGAAAAATACGTTTTTAAAAGTAGCAGAAAGATGGAAAGAAAAAGAGCGCGAGAAGTTGAAGAAACTACGATGCGAAAAACTGGGAGCGGTTAAAGAACTCACTTATTCTCCCGCTATCGGGCATTACCCTATAGATAAAATCACGCCGCCAATACTTATAAAAAGCAGTTAAGCCCTAAACGATAAGGGAATCAATGACACGTTACACAGAATTTTAAATCTAGCGAATCAGATTTTTAAATTATGGTGTTACTGTGGGCGTATTGCCTTTCAATGCTTGTCAAAAAGTAAGTGTCGCATACCATAAAGAAAGCACAAACGCACCACCCAGCTGTATCACACCAAGTGAGCTACCTAAGTTAATAACCGACTTTCAAAACTCAAATAGAGATTTTCTTACGAAAATACTTTTTAAATGGCAACTACTCTCAATGGTTCGACCCGCTGAAGCTGTCGAAAGTGCTGAATGGTCTGAAATTGATTTTTGATACTTTGGTTTATACCAGCCGAAAAATGAAGAAAACACGGAAAGGGCAATATCCTCATACAGTGCCGTTGTCAGCTCAAATGCTTAAAATATTGGAGAATCTACGCCCCTATCACTGGCATAAATAAATTTGTATTTCCGCACTGCATAGTCAGCCGAATAAGTCAATGAGTAAAGAAACGATAACTAACGCATTAAGAAAGCTTGGTTATCAAGGAATTCAAGATTCTCATGGATTACGCTCTATCGCTAGAACATATTTAGAAGAACAAGTTGTTGATTTTAGAGCGGCAGAAAGTTGCCTTGCTCATAGAATTGGAAATGAAACCAGTCAAGCATATAACCGAGCAGAATATATAGAGCTAAGACGGCCTTTTAATGCAGATGTGGGGAGATTGACTGCGAAACAGTGCGGAATGGATTTAACTTTTTAGCAAGTAAAAAGATAGAAATTAAAAAGATATGTTTTAGTCGTCATCCCGTCATGTTTTTGGTTTTTTCATTTAAAATCAATATGTTAGAGAATGACGACCATCATCAGGTCGTCATTAGGTCGTCATGCGAAACAGCATTACCATACAAAGCGGGGGTTTCCCCGCGCTGCTATTGTGGTCTCTAGAATTTCTTTTCTTAAAAATCATCAAAGTCTTTAAAGTGGACGTTAGTTTTGCGTCCCTTTGTCTGTTTTGTGTTTTTAAAAGAATATTCGTTGCCATGTTGATTTAGAGATTGTTCAATGCCTTGAGTAAATCTAACTACATTGAGCGCGACCAAAGCCTAACGCTCTAACATACCCAAGATAGGCATGATATAGATATTTGCCTGGTCGCTCTAAACCATTTGGAACGTTTCCAATAAAAGCCTCCATCTATCTGTTGTGTGAAAAGTACTCAAAGAAAGCTGTTAAAGGGTCTGAATCCATCTTAATTTTCAAAGACTCTTTTACTTTTCTGTTGTCTTTCTAAAAGCCGCTTTTTGCCTCCATAGGGTCTCGGGAACTCATTCAGTAACTTTTCTGATAATTCCGCCTACTTCAAGCGTACTTTTATCCATGAAATCAGGGTCTCGCTCTTTCTGGAACTACTTTATCAAAACAAAAATTCACGGCTCGTCTATCTACACACCGCCGTTACGTTCAGTCCATTTACTACATGGCTCATTGTTAATAATCATTACTGAAAGCCTTTTACTTTAGTATCGATAGGCGAACAGTAGTTATATACTTATCCGTACAGTATCTCCACCAGTTACCGCTTTTACACCGCTTCCATCTCCTGCGTATTTTGTTTGTTCAGCGCAAATAATCAATTTTTATCTTCAAATCCAGCAAGCCCCCTTTCATCGTCAAAGTTTTCTAATCTACCTGCGCCAATGTCTCCAACTAATAGGTGTTGCAATGTTAGCAAATACAGATTTTTCCGCTACCGCCTTTTTCCTGTTACTTGAAAAACATCTGCCAGTTATAGCGATTAGTTAAATCGCATACAGCGGCTAAGATATTTTCTAGCCTTTTCCTTGTTGCCGTCTGCTACAAAAATTAAGCCACTTATTAAAATGAGGCGTTCTAACTTCGTTTTCGCGGAACGTATGCGGAATGTATGTTGTTAACCAGTTTTCACGCTTATGAGGTTCAAATGCTAGCGTTTTACAATTCTAGTATTCCATTATCAAAAAGTAGGAATCTTCTGGTGGTTCGTCCATTTTGGCAACTGAATTTTAAAAGTCTTAATAACAGTGCTAATTGTGCGATCACTATAACCTAATCTATTCTCATCAAAGAAATTTACCATAGCTGATTCAATATCTTCAGCATCGACTTTTTCCCATACTTTTACCGGTATAACGAAAGAATTCGCCACTTCTCGCTGTATGGCTAAATCCTCGTTAAACCATCTACGGAATGCGCTTTGCTTTTTCGCTTGCTCGGTCTGTTTCTTTGACTTTAATCAGCTCTTTACTCTGGTATCTCATCGCAACTTTTTAACAAAGGCGCTACTGTCCGCAATTAGATTGCCTGATTCATCTCGTTCTCGGTTGACCCTGCTTCATCGCAGAAAATAACTTCTTCAGCAGTAGAGTTTGCGCTAAATTTCTCACAAATAGCCCACTTGTCTTTTCTCGCTTAATTTGCCTGCTCGAAGAGATGCCAACCTCACCTGCATTTTTATGGCTAACTCTCTTCCTTCCTCTATATAGCTTCTCAGTTAGAATTACAGGTTTATAACCTTGTTCAGCCTGTGTTAATTCACAACCATTAGTAGCTCGCTCGTTATTTAGGGCATCACTTCCCGCAATGATATAGGCCTCGGAACGGCTGCCTTTTTGGCTGTACTTCTTTTACATTTGGCGCTAGCATAAGAGACCCCTTTAGGCGCAGAGATACCTAATTTCATTTCACACAATCTGTTGTTGTCGGTAGAGTAAATTCAAACACAAATTCAATGCAGCGTGTAATACAGCCTTCAACTACCCTCGCCGGCTCTCTAAGCTTTTTCAATCTTGAAAGACACTTTAACTGCAAGTATTTTCTCAAGGTTATAATTTCTTTTAACATATCAAACAACACTTTATCTGGTGGAGTAGATCCCAATAAAACGTCATTAACAATTTTTGAGTTTCATCTAATAGCAGGAATATCTGTTGAGCATCGTTATATATATTGCTGAAAGCATCTGTTTTTCACATTTGAAAGCTCTTTGATAGCATCTTGGTATTCTTGTTCTAAATCTCTCATGTTATTCCCCCGCCACTTCTAAATCTTCCACATTCATACAATGCTGAAGCTAAAATCCCATGAATCCTTCTCGAGCGCCACGCTAATATCTGTGCCGTCCATTTCAGAAAGACGAGGATTTAGACATAGTCTCTAATAGGGTTGCTGCCTCGCCAGCATTTGAACGTCGCTTCAGTAAATCTTTTTGGGTTAGTGTCTTTTTAGCCATTTTTGTTATTCTCAATTCTTACAAATTTAGTCGCTTTTGCAGTTTTCCTCAATCTCTTCGAGGAAGTATTGGACTGCTGAAAATAGCGGTCTTTATGGCGCTTGTACTGGTAAAGAATTCTTCAGGCTCATCACTTTCATTATTTTGGGCTGTCATTCTGAATGAGAGTTAAAATTGCGTGAGCGTATCTTGCTGAAGTCCTCAATTTTATTTACTTGTTCCACACTGAATACGGTGTGTTTTGGTGTTGTAAATTTACGCATACAGCCCCCTTTGCTGGCGTGCAGAGCAATTAGGAAATTTTGATTTGCCTTCTGAATTAGGTGAGCTCAATTTTGCGTCCACCTCTGCTGTGTGCGGGCAATTAAGACGGCAGTAGAGGTTAAACTTTAAGAGAGAGCGAGCTTCTTTTCTCGTTGCTTGCTAGAATTGAGATTTTTAGACGGTTTTCGCCTCATGATTGGAAATTTGTAGAACATAGCTAACAGCTCCAGTGAAGATTTTTGAAGAACTATCGCTTACTTTCCACGGTTTGGCGATAGCGTTTAGCGGGTGGAAAACTGCGATCACTGGAACACAGCCAACGATTAAACGTTGCCCACTAAACGCTACTATTGATAGAGATTTAACAAACTCAACATTGAGCCGGTTAAATTCATTTTGAGAGGAATGCAGAAACCGTTTTAGTTTGGCTGCTTTCTTTTAGGTGTGCTTAGTTTTCGAACAGCATCGATTATTTAAAGGCGTGCTAGTGTTCGCCAGTGATAATCTTATTCGAGTTTCCACGCTCGGTTATCAATTTTATGATAACGTTGTCTGAATGTGATTCGAAAATTCAGAACTTCGTCAAACTTTTTAAATTGTGAAAGTTTTTCATTTGATGTATAATTAACTTGATTTTTGATTCATATTAAACTCTTTTTATGAATTGAAATTAGGTGGCGAGTAGCCTCATTTCTGAGATTTCGGAACTTTTCCAGTTGTAGGCATATGTGCACAACTTATATGAGTAGTCTTATTTCTCAGGTTGAGGAACTGCACCGCTTGGGGCGATCCTCGCGGTGCTTGCTTTTTCTATCCAAAGCGCGAATAGGCTTTGTGTTTTCTGAGCCTCTTGTCGCCTGCCCTTTAGCCTTATAAACTGCGATTACCTTTCTACTGAAATCCATTGTCTCGCTTGAACTTCATAACGGAGGTATCGTCCAAAGCCGTCTGAAGTCCCCATTTGCGATTCACTCTTTCTACAGAGGCGCTCAAGCAAGCTCACATAATTTCGCGCTGCCGTCATTCTCATTAGGGTAACCATCTATTCCGCTAACATCAGATAATGCGATTAAGAACTTTTTAGAAATTGAGTTGCCTTCTTCTACCCATTGTTTGCCTCCCTATTTAAGTCGTGGATGCTTTTTGTTCGTCAATCCATTGGTTCACTTTTTCTAAATCCCAACGGATAAAGTTTCTGTGAAAAGCGGATTGGCTGCGGAAACTGGTTTGCGTTTACGAGTAAATTCAGTTTAGTGCGGCCAGCCTCACAATAGCTGTTTACTTTTGCCTGTGATAAGTAGATTGGGTTTCGAGATTGATCATCTTTTTCTCCATGTCAGTTTTAATAGCGTAGGGCTAACTAGTAGCCCGTCTAGTTGCGTAACGTTACGAGAGTATTAGAAGGGATTGGGAGGCAAAAATCTATATAGATCTCAAAAATGAATCTATATAGACCTCTTAAATAGGTTATTGGATTTTATTCTGCTTTGCTGAATTTATCTCGTAAATTAGCTTCACTTAATCCAGTGTAGCCTGATATTTTTCACCAGTATAGACTATCAATTTTCTTGCGTCCCAAAGCTATGATAAAACACTTTCTTTTAAGGATTGATGAGATTTAAGTAAGAAGTTTCCAGATTTGCCAGAAATTTCTTTTACTAGTTTTTTCCTATCTGTTTTTGGAGTTCTTCAATTTGTTTGTTTTTATCTACTAATTTGATTTAAATTTCTGAACCTCTTCTTGTTGTTCGTAACTTTCTATCAATTACGGAAAATAATCTCCAAAAACGCGATCATATCCTTATGAATAATATATAGACATCTCCAAATAAAGCTTTTCTGTTCTATCATATAGGCAAATGAAGATAAAAGCCCAGAAAAGGTAGTTTACATAAATATCTGAAATTCCTCTATATAACCACACTCAACCAATTTAGCGTGTTAGTAGTGGTTCGAACACCTCATTTAGAAAGAGGAAAATATCCATTAAAAACAATGTTTCTAAAACGGTCTAGTTCTCCGGTGTAAAGCTTTTATTTCATCATTTTCTGAAAAATATTCAGGAAGGTAATAAGCATCATTTAATATAACATCAATGCTAAAATAAACATTATTTAGTTTTATTCGATAAATATTATAATTTCATTATGTTCTATTTTCTGGCTCTATATCCTTTTTGTGCTGAATTGTAAAAATATTTCTTCATTTCGAATATTTAGCATTTTATTGTGTGGATTTCTTGTTATACGCTATATATCTTATCAATTCGCCTGTCAAGGTGGATTGAGGCTTGTAAATCACCCGATTGAATATATTCTAACAAATCATATTCTGAAATATTGATATTGTAATTTAACGATATGTATTTGACCGCATCGCTGATTGAATATGCCTTTTAGGTAAAACTCGTTGAGTTGTCATAAATGCCTCTTCGCATTTGCTCCTTATGATAGGAACGCACCAACAAGCTAAGGCGTTTGCTTTCGGGAGCTAACCCAGATGCGTTAATTTTTAAGAAATAGTGAAAATTATTTTATCATCGTTTAGTTACGTTGTTACTTCTATTTTCCCCTTGTAGAAAAATAAACCATAATAATCTTGGCTTTTAAGGCATTGGTATATTCTGTAAAAGTCCTCAATATTGGTATCTTCTTTTCCATAGGAGATACTAAAATTTAAGCGGCACGGAGCTAACTAACCATGCTGCGGTTTTGTTTGGTCTTGCTCGATGTCATAACTCATTGGCTATAAACATCAGTAGTTAAGAAAAGCCCACTGTTCGTAGCGATGGGCTTTTTATTATTTAAATGATTTCTTCAATTCTTCCTTACGACTTCTTCTGCGATTTTCATTGCTCGTTCTTTCGCCTGCTTTTTAAACTCCATATAGCCACGACCTTCATTTTAACTCGTGCCGTATTCTCACCATCCAAATCAATCAAAAGGGTCTGTTTTGTCTCGGGTATTTTCTCCCAACTCTGGCCATTGCTCTGCTCGTTCGCATTACGCTTAAATTGTTGTAATGCCGCTTAAACCATCTTTCGCTACTTTTGTTTTTGCGTCAACGTTATATTGTTCCTTTTGACGAAAAATCAGTGCTTTTTATTTAACACTGAACCTTGTGGTTTAATTGATTTTTCAAGCGAATTAGCTGCACTATTAAGGCCTTTTTCTAACTGCTTTTCTGGTATTTCTTTTTACCTCTTTTACGAGCTTTTTAAATTTCCTCTAACTCCTAATCCTGTTATTTTTTGTAACCATTAGTAGTTTCTCCTTATAAAATCAATTCCATTAAATTCAGCAAGCGTGTTTTTAGCTCTTCTGACAACTCAAAGATTAAATCGCCATATTCTAATTGATAAGTTCCAAAAGACATTAGAAAAGCAACTGCTGGGTCTATCTTATTTGCTGCTCTTTTCTTATTAGGCTTGATATTAGCGTTCGCATCTGTTTCCATAACACCATTTGATAGCGCCCAAGCAAGTACAGGGTCGCCGTTATGTTCTATCATTTGTTCTATTTATCAAAACTCTGCGCTTAGCTACTGGACTGAATCTCTGATAGGTTTGTGGAATGGCCCAACTCCTCAAGCCCCTGCCGTTTGTAATTGTGTTCGTAAATGGGTTGCAGTTCCATACATCAAAGCCAATCATTTTTATATTGAAGCGTCTGCATCTCTTAAAAATATCATCTCTGATTTTGTCATAATCGATACAGTCGTCCCTCTGTCGCATCTAGCCACTACGCACACCCAGTTTTCGATATATAGTACGGTTTTATCTAGCTACATTATTAAGCTGAAATTCTGGGATATATCGCCGCGTAAATAAGCGTTTTTGTTTCCGTGGGAATGTATAACAAAGGCTGGTTAAACTGTTAGTGCTTGATAAATCTAAGCCTAAATAAAAATCTTGGTGCAGTAAATCGCTATCTGTGTATTGTCGTTCACATTGCGCCCAAGTTTCCCTCGCCCTAGCTATGGGGTCGTTCCGACACCATACTTAAAAGCGCTTGGTTAACATTCCACCCATTCAGAGGAATGCCCGCGCTTTCTTAATAAAGTAGCCCTCAAAATCAAGATATGGAATGGATTTTCCTATATTGGGATTTGCTTTTTATCCCAGTTTTCAGGGTGGTTGTCTATTTCGTTTTCTTCGTTCAGCTCAAAGATTAAAAACAAAACGTGCTGTCATTCTTGTTCATTTCCATCCCAGAATTTGCGCGCAATAGTCATAGTGTTGTTTACAGGCTGGAAATAACGTTGCTTTCCTGTTGTTGTGATAGCAGCAGTAAGCCCTCTGGCGTGCGTGCGCGCCTTGCCCTCAACTCTAAGGCACTGTAAACGCTGTTGTCTGCGTGTGCGGTATTCACTCCCGGCACAGCAAGGCTTGACTCGTCTCTCACATAGTTGAAGATTTAGCGGCAAAGCGGTCTCATAATACTATTGCTTTTTAGGGTTGATTAGCTTGTGTTGTTGAATGTTACTGTTTCTTTAGTGGGGCAGAAAGTAAGCACATTTGGCGAGCATCATCAAAAACGATTCTAGCTTGGTCTCGGCTTACCGCTGCGGTGTAAATGTCTTGCTGTCCATCTTCACCAATAGAAACCAGTTAGCTAATACTGCTGCTACGGTTGATTTAGCGTTCCTTTGCACTTGAATATAAGCAGAACGATACTTAAGCCTGTATCTTTGCGCTTAAAGCCCAATATGTTAGCAACAAAAACACTTTCTGCCAATCTGAAAGGATAATAGGCGTCGCGCAAATGTCCTTAACGTGCGGGCATAGTTTTCGAAAAAGGCGAGGGAATTTATTTACCACCGTTTTCATCAAAAGAAATAATTAGGTTCTCTAAATCGCTGGAAATAACGCCTTCACGGCTTGTTTTTATCTCTCTTGCACGCCACATCTATCTTGCCTGTTCTTACTTCTGCGTATGCTTGCCAGATTGCCACTTTTCTACCCACATTGTAAGCACTTGATCGAACGATATCTGCCGCTTCTCACCCCCAATAGGATCTGCGGCTTTACTGGGTCAAACCGGAAAAGAGATGACATTTTAACCATCACTTTTTCGGCATCAGCTTTTTAGCAGAAAGAGCAGGGTTGCAGATTGCGTGCCCTGACTATTTACGATTGAAAAGAGCCGTTTTTGTGAATATCTTCCACTGCCGCGCGAAAAGAGTGAATAATTTACGCAATATAATTCAAGATGAACTCAAGTCTGCTTCTTCAATATCTCCACGTTCGAGAAGTTGCGGGATTCTGTCTTTTCCACACAGCTTTTATGATTGGGTCCAAAAAGCCTAGGTGGGTTGTGTGTGTCTTGTTCTTTGTTGTCATCAGTGTGTCCTTATTTTCTCAAAATGTCGTGCGTAAAAATTTATAGTGGGCGGTTCTGACGGATTGAGCTTTTCTTTTCAAAACTGCCCCCACCTGTTCAAATTGTTTTTGTAACTCATTGATTTTAAAACAAACCTCAAAATTGAGTTTTATTCAAATTTCACCAAACCAAATTTCTGATTGGTTCTAACCAGCTCCAATTTTGAGCATCGTTCAACTGTGGTCATATGATCATAACTCAACTGTTTTATATCGAAACAGTTACAGAAGATATCCATTCTTTTCGTTTGTCTCTGATTAGGTGTTGAGTTGAATCCAGAGATTTATAATCATTACAAATAGCAATGAGTTCATCATGAGTTCTGTTATCGTAGTTCATCGCTCCAAAGCCTCTTTTGGTCTATCACTCTTGTCTTGTAGCTATGACAATCTCAGAGTGCCTGATGATTATCTTCACCCAGAATAGAGATCCGTTTGTCCGTTCTCTACTGGCGTTATATGGTTCATTACAGTTGCGCGTGTAGATTCCTCTCTTGAGTACATATACACAGAGCGGGTGAAGCCGTAAGTATTTTCAAGCGGTATTTGCTCCACGCATAGTTATACCCGTGACGCCGCTGCTTGCTCTGTATCCTTTGGTTTTGTGTCTTCGTATCTGCCAGACTTAACCTTATTTTTACAGTTAGGGTAACCACATCTTCTTAACGGTTGGTAAGGCATAATTACCTCAATAGATAGCGGGTTCTCTGTACACTCCCACAATGCTTTAATCGTCATTGGGATTACTGTTTGCGCTGTGTCGGTAGTCATTTCTCGGTTTGTGTATAAAAGTCTGATATAAAGCAAGCAGCCTACTTTGATTGCTGGAGAAAATGGAATAGTGGTTTCTCGTTTTGGTTTCTCCACAAAGTTTTCCCTATATGCGTTTGGCATACTCTGCCGCTGCTGCCTTTGTAGCCCCTCAAGCAAGTCATCATCTAAATCATGATTCATATTTAAATGCTGTTTCACTCATCACAGTTAAATCAATATTCTCCATGAGCCCTCCTTCTACACATTAACTGTAATTCTCTATGCGCTTCCATGCTGTCAATTACGGAATAAATAGCTAAAAAGACGATTTTCCATGCTTTAACTCTGCATTTTATTTGTAATGCCTCAAGATAACGAATGCGAATGCGGATAATGTTTTCTCCCCATTTGAAAAAGGCCCACTAAAATATTCTCGTCCTTGTAATGGTCTACACTTGCCCCGCAACTGTTGCAACATTTCGCCAAACAGCCTTATTTCTCCATACCGATTAGCGGCTTGTTCTCTTTTATAGTCTCGCTTTTGAATGGTAATCACCTTTGTTATATTTGCTGGCTTTAACTCATTCTGCCCATATATACCCCTTATCTTTTTATTTCCGCCATTAGCACGTTTAACTTCTACGGTTTGTTTCATGCTTGACTGAATTCATCGCCTCCAGCATAAGGCGCAAGTCCTTCTCGTCTGCGCACTTCATTAGGGGACATAACGCCCGCTTTTTATAGCTACGTCATAGCTTACTCGGAAATCGCTCGCCTGGCTTGTTCGCAATAAGTCGCCAGTGTCAAACTCACTAAAAGCGCTTTTGCTATTGGTTGTTAAGTCAATCATGAGTGCATCTTTTATCGCCGCTCAGAGCCAAGCTAGCCACGGTCTTAAGGTTTGAGACAGCTCGGCTTGTACTCGCTGAAGTTCGCATTAGCTACTATTTGCAGTAGTCCCAGTAAGAAAATTGGGCTGATGTTGTAGATCTCGAGCACATACTAGAAATAGTAAAGGTTCGACTTCTGTAACCATTCCGCATCTCGGTTTGTCATGCCCACGTTTATATTCCATTGAACCTTCAAGGATTTTCAGTCGCATTTTTCGCATCCTTTGAAAACGCTCTAATGCTTCCATTAGACTCGTCCTTTTTGCTCATTTTACTCCAGCCAATCAGCAGTAGAGTACTAAACCACACTCAGCCATTAAACCGTTTTTCAGCATGGCTGAAACCGTGTCGCCGGTGTAGCTAAACCTAGTCCAACTGTCGCTCACGGCAACAGCAATAGGCGAGCGCCCCACGAATCCATCTCCTTAAAGAGCTAAGGGAGCGCAAATGTAAGACTTTCATCTTGAAGATAGTTTTTGGTAAATCTGTTTAAGCTCCGTGATTTGATAAAACGTATTCGCCAGTTGTTTCTTTCTGGATAGATGTTTACCGCGCCAGTTGATTACGGTGCTAGGCTTACTGGCTCGCCCTCCTTATGATTCCATTCACAACGGCATGACGCATCAAGCCAGTTAACAAGCTAATGGCGCATCATCGTATATTTAAACTGGTAAGGCGTTTTGACTCGTGGTTCCGCATTCTCACGCCAAGCAGATATTCCACTTCGTGCTGATAGACTCCTTTCGCGGCCACCCTTTAATGAACACAAATAGCAAGGCATAGAAGTGCTGCCAGCCTCTGCAATCACTGTTACAGCATTCACTACAGCGGGCAAGGCTTCGCTGCTTTGCAGGCTGACAAATCTCAGCCTGTATTACTTACTGTTCATATAAGATAAAAGCTCATCGACATAAGTGTTGCGCCGTGTTGTTCTTTTTCGTCAATTCAAAATGGGATCTCCACATCTCTACGCTCCATAACTTCTACGAAAGCGTTTAAAGAGGAGGCTGGGATTTCACTCGCTCGCTTGCTCTTTTAGCAGCAGCCATTGAGCGCTTTGGCGATTTCTACGCCACTTTCTGGGTAAGCTGGGAATGCTTGTTACCGTACTTTCAAACAGTTCTGCTTTTTAAGCTACTGTTCTTTGGCAAGGCTCGATCAAACTTCCAATCTTCCGGTAGAGTTGGCGTAAAAAGCCGCAAAGACATTCCGTACACGCCTCGAGCAACACTCGCTAACTAATAAATCTCCCTATGTTGTATCCGGTGGGTAAGTCTCAAACGTAAACCGATAGAATTCTTCTAAGTTTTAAAGTTCCTGCGCTTGTTCCGTCCCAGCAGTTTGCGCACTGCGAGTTCCTAAAGAGCGCGCGAATATCTTCTTCCACTTGCTAGGCATTTTCGCTAAAATGCAGTGTTTGGCGCAAAAAGCCTCACAAAAATCACAGTAAAGCACTCTGAGATGGTCAGTCCATTTAACAGCGTAACAACTAGGCTTTTTGATTTTCACATCAGCTGAAAGGGTTAAGTTGAGCGGATTTCAAATTCTGGTTTTAGCTATGCTACTATTGATGCAAAGAGGCTTTACGCCCCTTTATGGTTTATGCTGCAGTTTCAATTACTTTAACTCGCATTCTGAATCACCGACCACGCCACCAACACCCAAGCATTTATCGGTGTGTACTTTGTAGAAGCCTGCTTCCGTTAGGTTGTCTCGGGCGAGTTCTTACGCCCGGTTTCATGATCTCACAAATGAAGTAAACGCGCTTGAAGTCACCAAAAGCAATTACTGGCTTTATTCACGCCGCCTGGTGGCATTGTTTCTAAGAAAGTCATACATGACGACCCGGCGTTGCTGGCGCATCTGCTGTTAAACCATATCTCGCCAGATATAATCGCCGTTTTGTTTTTGAGTTTTTGTAACACTGCTGCAATAGTAGATGACATTGGCCCAAACAGCATTTTACGGTATTTTGCTATGGAAGCATATAGAGCTATCACTAAATTATCAGCATCAATTTTAGCTACGCCAGCCACTTGATTTTTGAAGTTCTTTCCGAATTGGCGAACTTTGTCGTCTTCGGTTGTGCGGTCATAAGCTCACAGAAGCCTTTTTGCTTTCTGTTACCATCGCCAGAGTTGTCGACTTCTTCCTGTTTCGGTAAAGGTTTCAGCAATTTCATCAGTTAACCAGCCTAAAACATCAATGCTAGAGAAGTCCATTCTTGCGTAGTTTTCGGGTAAGCATGATAGAATTTAATGCGATAGTAACCTCATGAAGTTTAGGTGTCAGAAAAGCCAGCACGTGCCGTTCCCTCTGTGCCATGCGTTACAGCGTTGCGCCACCTGCTGAAACAAGTTTTTGTATTCTTTAGCACCCATAGGCAAGCGCACCACATTACAAAGCTGACGCATCACGCTATCGTCCGTTAAGCGTTTCATCACTTTTGTCTAACTGCGGAATAACCGAATAGCCACCATCTTCGCCGTTAGTAGTTGTTAAATTGCGAAGCTCGCCAGTTTTAACGTAAATGGCGTAACTCATCATTTGAGTGTTGTTTTGTGCTACGTTGTTCCACAGAGTGCGCTTGCCCTCTGGCAGCTGCGTTCTTCATCTGCTACGGTCCTCGTATTTGCTGATCCCATCGCATTTGTGTTTAATCAAATCTTTTAACTTCTCAAAGTCCGCTGATTCAACTTCATTTAAAGAGCGGTTTTTCTTCTGCTTTCTCAAGCATTGCTCGCATTTCTGCCACTCTGCCTTTTGTTGGCGTAACTCTAATAATTTTTAAACATAATCCTTCCCTTTAATCGTTGTACCACTGCGAAACAGAAGAGTTGATGAAAACCCATCGTCGCTTGTTCTTCGTCATATCTATAACGATAACCTTCAACGAAACACTCATCTAACGAATCAAATCGCTAGTCATAACATTACGAACTATTTCGGCCACCGAGTCTAATTCATCTTCCAGCATTAGGCGGAAAGTAAATTCCAATGTTTAACATGGCATCAAAACCACTTACACAGTAGTGATTTCTTCCGACTCAATGTTTTCTAAATAAACCGCAATCGCTGGACATTGCTCGCTTGCGTTTAATCGCAGTAATCTGCCACTATAAAAACGCTTCATCTTTTTCTAACAAATGAGGTTTAAGTGTTGCGATTGTTTCAGTTCTGATATGAATATTATTATTCAGTCCTCATAATCATCTTAATTAAGACTTTGGCCACAATTAGCCCATAAAGAAACAACATATATAAGCACTAAAAAGATAAAGTAAATAGTATAAAATTTGAGCGATTAGCTACGCTGAAAGAAGTTGAGTAGATAAAGTTTGATTGCTTCTTTTGTACAAATAAAAAGAAAAATATAAATAAAAACTAAGATAGTTATAGGATAGAGATGACGAGACTTAATGACGGGTTAATGACGACTTAATGACGGGTTTATAATATATAGGTTATTGATTTTATATATATTTTTTATGAAAAACATGACGATGACGACTTTATAAGATCTAACTTTTATATTAAAAAGATAATTAGTAACTAGCTATCCAAGGATTGGAGTATTCAGCTTCCCCTATGTAACCACGATTGTAACCATCGAAATAAATAGCAAAATAAAAATCCTTTATATCAATGCGTTAAATATAAAAATCGGGACAGCTAGTGCACCATTATCTTGAATCCCAGTTCCTTTGAACTGGGATTTTTATTTATACTATTTTAAGTCTTGGTTGAGTAAAAAGCTGTTTATCTTCCCGAACGTAGCATTGTTCAATATTGTCCCCAAGGCAACCAGTATCTAAAGCATCAAATATCGGTTAGCTTTTCCCATTAAACTTGCCCTAATGTCCAAAAATAATCTGGCGTTTGTTCACAGAGTGGGTTATCAAGTGCAAACCAAGGCAATAATTTTTAGAGCTTTTTCTATTGGTGATTTTGCAAGCAAAAATCTAATCGCCTATCCGCATAGCAAAACGCATACGAGTAAACACATTCACGCAGTAACGCCAACGCGCAATTCCTGTTAAATCTGCCTCGCCAATAATCCGGTTGGCTTTTCATACATTTGTGCTAAATAATCTCGCATAATGTTCGCTTTGTAATGTTTTTCTACTTCTCTTGCACAGGCTACAGAGTGGTAGCTAAATCCCATTGAGGGCTAATTCTCGCATGAACTAATAAAAACCGATGCCTGGATGTTGCGCAACAAGCGGTTGATTTCTAAGCCAATTTTGCAAATCTTCACGATCTTCAGCTTGGAAAAATAGCATCAACTTTATCGTTTTGGTTTTCACACGTTTGATCCCCAAGCAATGTCGGGATAATAGATGCAAATCAGTGATTTCTAACATTTCATGCCTGTATACCTAATGATTTCACAAAATGTAAGCAAGTTAAAGAATCTTCCTCTTGCGACTCAAATCGCCTGTTAACCAAATCTCATCTTTGGCTGGATCAAAGCAACTTTTTCTAATAGCCGTTGAAATTCTTCAAAAACAGCCATGTAAGTCTCCCACAATATAGGTTGCCATGATTTCTCCTGTAGCAAAGGCGGTTTACTTCTTTTCACTCCGCCTTGTCAACTAAATAAGATTACCCACAATTGAACGGGTATCTAATCTTACTCTGTTAATTTAACTTTAACAGCCTGTCCAATTTGATAAGCTTTTTCGCCTTTTAATATAAAGCGCTAATTCTTCCGCTCTAAATTCAATTTCATCTTTGTTTGAATGGATAGTCGAAAATGGCACGAAGATCTGAGCACCATTTGCAATCACTTTCGCACGTAATCCGCCACGAGAGAAACATCTGCAATTTCACATCTCAAATTCGACTGCTTGCTCAACCATTGGTTGTAAATAACGCATGACAACCAATCAGCAATATCGCGCTCAACTAAACGATTTTTGGCGACGAGCTTCTTGTAAACGTGCTAATACGCTCTCTCTACCGCCTGAATTGGCTGATTCAATAACACTTGCTTGATTAAACGATGGTTAACCATATCTCCATATTTACGAATTGGTGATGTCCAAGTCGCATAATGGCTAATTCCTAAACCAAAATGCGGCGCAACTTCAGCTTTAAACTCAGCAAAAAGTCGAAATAACGACGTAAGCGTAATTCCAAAATAATTTTCTGGGAAAGACTCAATATCATGGCGCATATCGCAATAGCCTTCTAATGTTGCTAAACGTTCAGGGCTATATCGTTGCGTTAGTTCAGCAATATTTTCTTCTGTGCCTAACGTACTCAATAAGAAAGCTCTCACCGCTTCATAATTTTTCGGGTCAAACCAGAATGGGTATTGAATATACCGGTTTTAGCGTGTTCTGCTAAGAACTCTCGCACAGCAAATATTGGCACAATCATCGATTCTTCAATAATTTTGGTTAGCAATGCGACGATATTCGACGTGGATATCTTTTACTCGCCATCTTCAGCTAACTCAAATTTATAATCGCCCGATTCTTTAAATAATAAGGCATTTTTGCACGCCATTGAATACGTGCTTGAGTGAATTGGATGCAACCAATCAATTTGTTGTTTAACTTCATCTGATTCTGGCTGCCACGCATCTCTATGCCTTCTAAATAGTCCGAAAACGTTGTCATAAGCTCAATTTAGCTTTAGATTCCACCCATGCGGAAGTAAAGGTCGCTTCTTGCATTAAATTACCTTCTAAATCCGTCGTAATATAAGCCACTAATGCTGGGCGTTTTTCGTTTGGCACTAAAGAACAAAAGATCATCAGATAATCTCGCGCGGTAACATTTGGAATGTTAAAGCCCGGCAAATAGTTGGTAAAACAACGCTGGCGTGCGGCTTTTTCACATGTTTGAATTTAATGGAATATACGCCGTTGGATCTGCAATTGCCACCACTAAACGCCAACCTATTTGGGTTTCTGCTTGCATTAGGGGCTCAATATAGAGTGCATCATCCATATCCCTGTGTGCTTGGGCTATCAATAGTCGTGAAATAGAGTGAAGAAAGATCTTCTCTAGCCAACTCATCATGCAAAGTATAATTCGGTTCATTGCTTACCGGTTCGCGTGGTTGTTCATGTCGAACTAATGTTACCTCACCAAGGTGCAAAATTATCATCCGCTTTTACAGATAAAATTGCGTTACTTGCGACGAAGAAAAACGATCATCACGTAACGGATAGCGTTTTTAATTGTGCCACCACCCAATCGCCATTTTCTAATTTTTTTCGGTTACCTTTTTATGCGTAGTAGCACTAACATTTTGTTTAATGCTTGGATGATCTACGGCTAATTGTACTTTTCCATCTTTATTAAAGCGAACTTGCGCAACAAAACGATCTCAGCATAGGTTCTAGCAATGAATCAATTTCTACCGATTCTTTATCACCATCACGCTTAACCACTGCTTTAACCATATCGCCATGCATTACTTTTTCATTTCCACTGGCGGAATGAAATAAGCTTTTTCTCACATTCTAAAAACCAAATGCTTTATCAGAAGCTTTTACACGGCCTTCTACATATTCTTTACTGGCTTCAATTTGTTGCTTTTAACTGCGCTAATAGGGGGTTATTTTGAAACATATCTTCTCTATAAAAAACATCGGCACTGGATGCGCTCGATAAAACGGGAGGGATTATAGCGAATTCTTCTTGATACTTACTAAATAAAGCGGTAAGATTTGCAAAATAAAGGCAAAATCTCACCGCTTGTTATACGCTAATAATTACGCTGCTTTCTTGATTCAGCAATACTTACTGCTGCAGTAAACAACACGTCAGTTGATGAGTTTAATGCAGTTTCTGCAGAGTCTTGAATCACACCGATAATGAAGCCTACACTAATTACTTGTGCTGCCACATCATTTGAATGTTAAATAAGCTCACATGCTAAAGGAATTAACAATAATGAACCGCCAGCAACACCTGATGCACTCGCAAGCACAAATAGATGCTACAACGCTTAATAATAATGCTGTTGAGAAATCTGGCACGATGCCCTGTGTATAAGCTGCTGCTAAAGTTAAAACACTTACTGTAATTGCAGCACCAGCCATGTTGATGTTTGCTGCCAAGCGGAATTGCTAATGAGTAAATTTCTTCACGTAAACCTAAACGTTTTGATAATCCCATATTTACTGGAATATTTGCCGCAGAACTACGCGTAAAGAATGCAGTTACGCCACCTCACGTAAGCAAATGAAAGTTAGTGGGAAATGGATTTTTGCGAATTTTGAGATATACAAGTAATGGATTTAAGATAAATGCAACAATCGCCATTGCACCTAATAATACGCCTAATAAACGTGCATAACCACGAAATGCTTCAAAACCACTGATTGCGAAAAGTTTCTGCTACTAAACCGAAAATCCCGATTGGTGCTAACGCGATCGCAAATTTCACTACGCCTGAAACGGCTTCAGAAAAATCAGCTAAGAAAGTTTTTAGTTGAAGTGTGAAGCATGGCGTAAAGTAAGACCCAAAACCAATTGCCCAAACTAAAAATACCGATAAAGTTACCATTCGCTAAAGCTTGTAATGGGTTATCGACTGTTAAATGTGACTGATTTAATCACTTCACCGATACCTTCTGGTGGTGCAATATTTTCAGCTGCGGCAACCACCTTTTAACTTGGTTGGGAAGATAAAGCTTAATATGACCGCAGTTAACGCAGCGACAAAGGTACTCGACAAGATATAACACTAAAATCGGTTTGATTTTTACTGTCAGAACCCACTTCTTTATTCGCAATGGTGGATAAAACAATACAGAAAAATCAGAAATTGGTGCGATTGCACGCAATGATTTTTACGAAAAATTGACCTAAAACGCCCACTGCCTTTGCCCATTCTGGGTTCAAGCGTGCCAATGCAAGCCCTAGCACTAACCCTGATTGTAATGTGCAATACCAAATTTGACGCCAAGTAATTTTGATGTAAATGAAGTACTCATAAAATGTTCACTTTATATAACAACTAAAAGATAGCGGTTCTAGCCGTGTCTATCCACCTAAAAATTTGAGAGCTTGAGATTAGCTTAAAAACAGATTATATGGAATAGCCAAGTTGGTCATTTTTGCTATGCAAAAATTTACAAAAACAGTTCAATTTTTATGGTGTCTATTGAAAATTTTTAGCCCTAACTGCTCCTAGGCTAGAATAAGGCAATATTTTATTGCAGGATAATTTTATGAAACCAGAAAAACAAAGCAACCCTTGCACGCGTCGTGCTGCAGGTTACCCATGAAAGGGCTTAAAGCAGCCTATTTACATGAAGCAGCCTTTCGTCAAGAAGTTTGGATGGCTTGTGTACTTATTCCCTATCGGTCTTTATTTCAGGGCAATACCGGCGTTGAAAAACACTACTTGCCGGCTCTGTTTTGCTTATTCTGTGGCTGAGTTGCAAACAGTGCGAGTGGAATCGGTCGTGATCGTATCGGTTCTGAATTCCACGAACTTTCTGGTCGAGCCAAGGATATCGGATCTGCAGCTGTTTTTATGGCGATGGTTCTGCCGGAATGACTGGCTATTAGTGCTTTCTTTTTGCATAACGCCGATATTCTCATTTCTTCGTTACTCACTATATAAGGAAAAATCATGAAAATTCTCAAAAACGCTTATCTCAGTTGCATTACTTTCTGCAACATCAGCTATGGCATACGAACAAGGTAAAACCTATTCTTTTACTCGTATTGCACAGCAATGATATTCACGGTCACTTTTGGCATAATAACAAAGGTGAATGGTTTAGCGCCGCAAAAACGATGATCGATGCCATTAAAAAGAGGTCAGCGAAAAAGGCGGTTCTGTGATTTTATTAAACGCAGGTGACTTTAAACACTGGCGTGCCTGAACTGATATGCAAAATGCTCGCCCTGATGTTGAGGGGTTAAATGCAATCGGTTATGAAGCAATGACATTAGGTATCCATGAGTTTGATTCTCCACTTCAAATTCTTACCATGCAAGAACAATGGGCTAAATTCCCATTCTTATCAGCAAACGCATCAATCAAACGGACAAACCAACCTTTAGTTAAACCTTATATTTTATTAGATAAAGGTGGTTTTGAAAGTAGCCGTTGTTGGTTTAACAACTGAAGATACTGCAAATTAGGTAAACCCTGATGTAACAGGAAATGTGGAATTTAAAGATCCAACTAAAAACTGCTCAAGAAGTCTTAAAAACGCTTAACGATAGCTAAAGAAAAACCAGATGTGCGTATTGCATTAACACATATGGGTTGGTATCTAAATGGTAAACACGGTACCAATGCACCTGGCGATGTTTCTATGGCTCGTGCATTACCAGCAGGTGCATTTGATATGATTATCGGTGGTCATACGCATGATACGGTTTGTTTTTGATGAACAAGGTAAATTTATCGAAAAATACATTCCAGGCTCGGCTTGTAAACCAGACTTCCAAAAACGGAACTTGGATTATGCAAGCGGGTGAATGGGGTAAATACTTAGGTCGTGCAGACTTCGAATTTAAAGATGGCAAAACTACATTAGTAAAAATATGAGTTAATTCCAATTAACTCTGAAAAACCATTAAGAAAAGAAGATGGCTCAAAAGAATATGAACTCTATCAACCAGAAATTAAAAGCTGACGAAGCGCTATATGCTGAGTTGAAAAATACCAAGATGAAGGTGCACAAAACCCTTGGTATCAAAGTTGGTGAAGTAAAAGGCGAAACTTTGATGGTCGTCGTGAAAACAGTTCGTTTCCATCAAAGCAACTTAGGTCGCTTAATTGCAGATTCTCAACGTACACGCGTGAAAAGCTGATATTGGGATTATGAATGGTGGTGGTATCCGTACTTCAATTCCTGAAGGTGATGTAACTTATCGTTCAATTCTTTCAGTTCAACCTTTCGGTAATATGATCTCTACTATTGAGTTAAAAAGGCCAAGAATTAGTGGATTTCTTAACAACAGTTGCATTAAAAAGAAACTGATACTGGTGGCTATCCACACTGCCAATATCTCTATGGTAGTTGATCGCCAAGCTAAAACTATCTCTGATGTGAAAGTTGGCGGTACTCCGTTAGATATGAACAAATCTTACACTCTCTATCCCTGATTACTTAACTGCGGGTGGTGATGGTTATCCAATTATGAAAACTCACCCAACTTATGTAAATACAGGCTTTATTGATGCGGAAATGTTGAAAAATACTTTGAAGAGAAGAAAGTATTAAACGCAACAGATTACGATCCAAAAAGATGACATCATCTTCAACATATAAAAAATAGGGGCTCTGAATAGGAGCCCTAAACGTTAGGTTACATATTTAAATTCAAGGACTGATTTCATTCAGTCCTTTTATTTTTCTGATAAACCTATTAAGCTCCTCAGATTTATTAGTTAAAGCAATATATAGGCAAACTGCAAAACCAGCTATTAAAACATAAGGTGTGAAGGTTACAACACCTGTAGGAGAGAGCTGCAAAACCGAAGTTATGCGCAACCGCAGCACCAAGCACCATACCTAATACAAATAGTGCTGAATCATTATTTCCTTCACCTATATTCACTAATTGTTTACCTGGACAACCACCACCTAATGCAAAAACAAAGCCCACACAGCGCCATAGAAAGAAAAGTTATAGAGATAATCGTTATGCGCGATAGGTTGTTTTTCAAAGCCTAAATGGAATTGACCTAATAAGGCATTGGTTATTGCCGCAAAACGATCAATGCAATCACACCATTTAATAAAATGCGTATCACGGAAGAGGATAAGGTTTCGAATGTTCTCAATTCAGCAAAAACGCGATTTTTGCATTAGCACACCGAGAAGTAATCCACCAGCAAGTGATATCCAAATTGCCGCATGTTGTGCACCTGGGCCTTTTTCAGAGGTGTAAATTGCTAGGTTTTTCACCAAATTTAAATTGAGTTAAGGCTAAAACAAGCAAAAATCACGGTAAAAATTGGACCAATTAAACCTGAAGATTGGCTTTGTTCCTTAGACTTTACCTAATGAGAACTCTTGATTAGCGAAGAAAAATGCCGCCCACACACCGACAAATAATCCCACGATACCCGCTATTGCCGCAAGATCACCACCACCTAATCGCAAATAAGCCCGCCATGGACAACCTAGGAAAATGAGTGCTCCAAGCATAGCAAAAAACCCCAAACTATTCTAGCAAGTGGTGCTGAGCCACCACGTGGATTAAATTCTTTAGATAAGAAAGCGCTAGCTAATGCACCTAACACTAATCCTATGAGTTCTGGGCAAGATATTGTAATGGCGATGCATGATGTAAAGCCTAAAGGATCCTGCCGTATCGCGTAAGAAATAAGCCGCACAAAAATCCCATATTTCCGGGATTGCCATTATAAGTAAGGAGTGGCGCAACGATACCAAGTGCAGCACCTGCAACCACAGGCCAAGTTAAAAATTTTCATAAAAAAGACCCCTTGTGATATCTGAAGTTGAAATTGAATTGTATGTTTTTAACACTAAAAACGAGACTATTGTAGAAGAGCTTAAAAATAAAGAAAGGCGATTCTTTTTGAAATTGTGAGCAGGATCAAAAATTTTCTGACTTATTGAAAGAATAATTGATTATATTTAGTTATAAAAACTGCACCTAGTCAGTTAATGATTTAGTCTAACTTTTAAGGTACAGTCTATTTCTTATATTTTTTTGAATTAAACGTGTGATTGGTTATCTGGTAGTGTTCCTTCGATTTCTTCAACCAAATCACCATCTTTTAAAACATCACATAACCGCCATTTTTCATCTTTTGCCATTTTTTTCATTTTTGGTTAATGGCTGCGTTGCGATAATCGTTACCTTATCATTTGGAGTGGTATATTGGCTAAAATCGATTTCCACATCATCATCACGCAATGCTTTGCTAAATGGAGCTTTGCGTCTAACATATAATATAAACGGGGTTGAACAACGAGCAATCATCCAATGCCCATTTGATAAAAATAAAATTAAATACGCCCAGCTTCTGCAATTTGAGAGGTAATCTCTACTACTGCATCAAAAATTTCTTTATCTGATGGTTTAGCTGGATATTTTTCTTTTTAATTTTGAAAGCAAACAGCAAAATGCAGCTTCAGAATCTGTGGTACCAATTGGCTGATAGTGACAATCTGGACAAGGTTTAACACCTTCTACTGTGCCATTATGGGCAAAAACCCAGTTTTCTCCCCACAGCTCACGAATAAAAAGGATGAGTATTTTTCTAAATTAACATCTCCTCGTGTCGCCTTACGGATATGAGGAGATAACGTTATAAGCTTTTAATTTTATATTGGCTGACTAAATCTGCCATAGGTGAGGATGCACCAGGGCGATTATCTCGAAAAATACGAACGCCTTTTTCCTTCAAAAAGCAATCCCAAAACCATCTGTATGCTGGATCACAAATACCAGCGCGCCGTCGAAACCTTCAAAAGAGAAAGTAATATCAGTTGGCGTGTTACACTCATTCCAAGTAATTGACACATAATTTTCTTCTTAAAATAATAGGGTTATATTATTTTTCGGAGAATCCCTTTCCCGAATTCAATAGGCAAATCCGAATAATTTTATAGCCGATTGTAATAGTTCAATGCTTTTTGATCTAAATCTAAAGCCAAGCTGCGCTAATTTCGGTTTCGGCGTGTTAGTCCAAGTAAAAATAAAAATTCCTGCGCATAACACCACAGAAGGACCGGCTGGTGTTTTTTTCCACCAAGAAAGAGATAAGCCACCTGAAATGGCTAAAAATAGTAAATAAAATAGCATATCCCACCATCAGGTGTTCTAGCAAAATAAACGAGCTGTTGCAGAAGGAATAATCAATAAAGAGGTGATAATAAGTGCACCAACAAATTTCATGCTTAATGCAATAGTTAATGCTGTCAAAAGTCATCAATAAAAGGCGAAGGTGCAACATTTAATCCTTCAATTTGAGCAAGTTCAGGGCTAATCGTAATTGAGGAGTAGTTTCTGCCAAAACAATTTGACTACAATAGCAATCACGAAAACGCCAATGCCAATGAAAATGACATCTTGATAATCAATGGCTAACAAATCGCCAAATAAATATGACATCAGATCAACCTCGAACATTATCAAGCAAACTGATAGTAATAACGCCCAAAAGAGAGACTAACATGAGCAATAATACCAAGCACAGTATCAATCGAATAATTCCGTTTTATGCTCCAACCATACTAATGCTAAAAGCCAGCAATATAGTCATCACAATCACAGCAATATAAGGATCAACTTCAAGAAAGATGCCTAAAGCAACGCCTAATAATGCGGAGAATGAGAGTGTATCTCCAAAATAGGCCATTTTTCGCCAACGACAAAAAGCACCTAATGGCGCAGTTATAAAGTACGAGGAGTAATCCCGGCAAGCCAGGCGGGAAGTAAAAATATCAAACATAGATTTCTCTGTAAACTGATTTATGATTTATAGCGTTTTTGTTGGCTCTGTTCATCTTGCGCTTTTAACCAAGCTATTTTCTCTTTAATTTGTTTTTTTCCATTCCTCGTTCACTTGGTATGTAAAACACCGTTTCAGATAATTCAGGTGGAAAATAATTTTCACCAGCAGCATAAGTATTCGGTTCATTGTGCGCATAACGATACTCTTCACCATATCCTAAAGATTTCATTAACGCAGTTGGTGCATTTCGTGGGTGCTCAGGCACATCATAATCAGCAGTTTCTTTTGACTAATGCTTGATCAAAAGCCGTATAAACCGCATTGCTTTTTGGTGCTACCGCTAAATCAAATAACTGCTTGTGCTATTGCCCGCTCGCCTTCATAAGCACCAACTCGAGTGTAACAATCCTAAGCAGCCAATGCAATTTGCATTGCTCGAGGATCTGCATTCCCTCACATCTTCACTAGCAATCGCTAGGCAGCGCCCTGGCAACATAGAGTGGATCACCACCTGCTGCAAGAATGCGAGTAAACCAATATAAAAGCGCCATCTGGTGAAGAACCTCGAATAGATTTGTGTAACGCAGAAATAAGATCGTAATAGCGGTCACCGCCCTTATCAAATCGAGCTTGACGCTCGCCCTAATATTTCCGTTAACAATGTTTTATGTTAATAGCTTTCCTTTTGAAGTACTTTTGCGCCATATCAGCCATAAGTTCTAAAACAGCTTAGTGCATAACGCGCATCACCATTTACATAATCACTGGAGGAAGCGATAACACATCATCTTCCAATACAAAGGATTCTGAACCTAATCCTCGGGTTTTATCTGATAACGCATTTTTGCAAAATTTTTAAAATTTCGACCGCTTGCAAAGGCTTGAGAATATAAGTTCTCGCACGTGAAAAGTAGGCGTTATTTAATTCAAAGGAAGGATTTTTCAGTGGTTGCGCTAATAAAAATAATTGTGCCATTTTCGATATATGGTAAAAAGGCAGTCTTGCTGGCTTTTATTAAAACGATGCACTTCATCAACAAATAATAAGGTTCGGCGTCCTGCTTGTTGATTGATTTTAGCGCGTTCAATTGCCTCTCGAATCTCTTTTTACGCCGCTAGTTACAGCCGAAAGCTGTTCAACTTCAGCATTAAAATGCCCAGCAATAATCTCAGCCAGTTGTTTTACCGGTTCCTGAGGCCCCTCAAAGAATCATTGAGTGTGCATGCCCTGCAAGAATTGCTACGATAAAGTGGTTTTCCTTCAGACAATAAATGGCTTTTGCTCCTATATACTCTCGCTAACGTGCGTGGACGCATTCTGGCAGCTAATGGGCGATAATCCTCGGAAAAATCAAAAGAAAGGCTACTTATCATTTTTAATGTAATCGTAATTGATGTCTTACTTGGCGCATCAATAAAACCCATGGCCAAAGGGATACCACTAATTATTGCACCCACGATTTGTTGGTTATTAAACTCTGCGTTATTTAATACCATTTCGATAAAGAAAATCATAAAACGAATTAAAAATAACATATAGCATCACTAATAAGCTTTTGTAACCAAAGCGATAAATTACGCAATATTTGGTGGTTCTTAGTAATGATATAAATGGCAATAGACAGTACTAATGCATGAATCCTAAAAATCGAACCAACTACAAGATCCCAAATAATACCAACAACAAATGCTGTACCTACGCTAACCCTTTATCTGGTAACGCTAACGCCCAATAAAGCAAAACTAATACTACCCACGTTGGGCGATACCCTTGAAAATCATTAGGCCATGGCATAATTCTAGCTACAAATGCCACAATGAAAAATAAAGGCTAAGATAAAAATCTGAAAAAGTTTGTCTCATGACTATTCTGCTCCCACGTCAGTATGATGATTTTTCATCACTATCTTTTTTTCTGGCAAAGCTGCTGGGTTTTCTGCAGACTCTTCATTCGGCTCAGTAACATTTTTCTTTACTATTTTCTTCTGTTACTTCTTCCTTTTTTCTGTGCTAAGGAGCGCAAACGTTCAATCGGATTTGTGCTATTTCTACGTTCTTCAACAACATCTCGCACCTGCTGTGGTGATAAACTTTTTGTTTACGTAACTCTTCTGTTGTTGGCCATAGCAATAATAGGTAACGCAAGCGGTCTAACGAAGCTAGCGGTTTAGCAACAATGCGCGCAAACTGGCTTTTTGTGTCGTTCGCCACCGATTCCACAATAGCGACTGGGTATCCTTCAGGGAAAACGTCCGCCTAATCCTGAGGTTACTAATACATCTCCTTTAACAATATCAACTGAACGGAGGCAAATTATCAATAATTAACTCATCATTATGGCTAGTACCATTGGCAATACCACGCACATCATTCCGTAATACTTTGCACTGGAATTGCATGAGTAATATCTGTAATCAACAATACTGACTGCTTTTTCTCCCACTGAGATGACTTGTCCAACCACGCCACGCTCATCAATAATAGCTTGTCCAACATAAGCGCCTGTGTCCTGTCCTTGATTGATAATCACCTGTTGGCGATAGCTATCCATCTCTGCCGTTAACACTCTCTGCAATCTTTTTATATTCGTCTTGACGCAAAGGAGAACTTAATAGCAAAGCGTAATCGTTGATTTTCAACTTTAAGGTGATCTAATAAAAGTAAATCGGCATCACGCAACTGCTCTTTTTAAAACTTTATTTTCTAATTGAAGCTTATTGTTATCAATAAAGTTATTACTGACGCCATCTAATACTGAACGAGGCGTGTTGGCAAAGTAATACAATCCGCTAACAGCCGTTTCAAGCATATTACGAAAATGAATCAACGCAGAGCTTCTTCCATCAAAAGCAATCAACGCAATAGAAAAGCAGATAGCTAAGAAAAAGTCGAACGCCAGGAGAAGGGGCTTTAGCAAAAATAGCTTCATTGTTTCTTTTAGAATGAATTAAAAGAATAGAACTAGAAAAGGGCAATGGATAATGGCAAAACCATTATCCATTCAGTATTTATTAGATTAGATGCTGAAATTATTCATCTGGACTAAATACATCTCCACCATGCATGTCAATCATATCTAATGCTTGACCACCACCTCTTGCAACACAAGTTAATGGTTCATCTGCAACAATTACTGGTACACCTGTGGCTTCTGAAAGTAAAAATATCTAAATTTTGTAATAAAAGCACCGCCGCCAGTTAACACCATACCACGTTCAAAAATATCTGCAGCCAATTCTGGAGGACATTGTTCTAGAACAGATTTTTACTGCACCAACAATTCCATCTAATGGCTGTTCAATCGCTTCTAATACATGTCTTGAATTTAATTCAAATGTACGTGGTGCACCTTCTGCAAGATTATGTCCGTGTAGCATCCATAGTTTTAACTTCGTCTTCATCGCGAATCGTTGCTAATGCAATTTCTTTTTGATACGCTCTGCCGTTGCTTCACCAATTGCTGAACCAAAATGACGACGAACATACGCAACAATTGCATCATCTAATTTATCACCGCCAATACGCACTGAAGTTGAGTAAACAATACCATTTAATGATAACACGGCAACCTCTGTTGTACCACCACCGATATCAATCACCATTGAACCTGTTGCTTCATGCACTGGTAAGCCAGCACCAATAGCTGCAGCCATAGGTTCTTCAATAAGGTAAACTTTCGAGCACCAGCACCCATTGCAGATTCTTTAATTGCGCGACGTTCAACTTGCGTTGCTCCTGCTGGCACGCAAATTAACACGCGTGGGCTTGGGCGCATAAAGTTATTACTATGAACTTGTTTAATGAAGTGCTGTAACATTTTTTCTGTTACAAAGAAATCCGCAATCACACCATCTTTCATTGGGCGGATTGCGGTAATGCTTCTGGGTACGGCCCAACATTAATTTAGCGTTTGTTCCAACCGCCGCAATGCTTTTTGATAAACCAATTCTATCTTTGACGGACAGCTACCACAGATGGCTCATCTAATACGATGCCTTGTCCTTTTACACTAAACTAGCGTATTTGCTGTACCGAGATCGATTGAAAGATCGTTAGAAAAACAATCCTAAAAATTTTTAAAACATATTGAATATCCGTCAATTAACTAATTTGCTCATGCATTTGCATGAATAATGATGTGAAAAATTGCGTATAAATATATCAAAAACCCACTCTACTTCAATGACTAATTTAATTTAGCCAAAGCTTTTTCAACCATTTAACTTTTAACAAAACAAAACGCCACTCATTGAGTGGCGTTTTTTTCATAGCAAGTTGCAATTAACCTTTGTAGTTATAAACGTGAGCAACTAAATCTAATACTTTGTGAGAGTAACCGGTTTCGTTATCAGTACCAAGAAACTAATTTCACGAAAGTATTCGTTAATGCGATACCTGCTGCAGCATCAAATACAGAAGTTTCAGTTGCACTGTTGAAGTCAGTTGAAACTACTGCATCTTCGGTATAACCCTAAAACGCCTTTTCATTTTCATTTTCTGAAGCACGTTTGATTTCTGCACAAATTTCTTCATATGAAGCTGGCTTTTTCTAAATTTACAGTTAAGTCAACTACTGACACGTTTGGTGTAGGTACACGGAATGCCATACCAGTTAATTTACCGTTTAATGCTGGTAATACTTTTACCTACTGCTTTCGCTGCACCTGTTGAAGATGGAATGATGTTTTGTGATGCACCACGACCACCACGCCAGTCTTTTTGCAGATGGACCATCAACAGTTTTTGTGTTGCAGTTGTTGCGTGAACAGTTGTCATTAAACCATCTTTGATACCGAATTTATTGTGAATTACTTTCGCTAATGGCGCTAAACAGTTTGTAGTACAAGAAGCGTTAGAAACGATATCTTGACCAGCATATTTTATCAAAGTTAACACCATTTACAAACATAGGTGTAGCGTCTTTTAGATGGGACCAGTTAAAACTACTTTTTCGCACCTGCAGTAATGTGTTTACGAGCAGTTTCGTCTGTTAAGAATAAACCAGTTGCTTCAACAGCGATATCAACATCGATTTCGTTCCATTTTTAAGTTAGCAGGATCACGCTCAGCAGTTACGCGGATTGTTTTTACCGTTTACCACTAAGTTACCATCTTTAACTTCAACAGTACCGTCGAAACGACCATGAGTTGAGTCATATTTTTAACATGTAGCCATGCTAATCAACATCGATTAAGTCGTTGATACCTACAACTTCGATATCATCACGAAGTTGAGCTGCGCGGAATACGATACGACCGATACGACCAAAGCCGTTAATACCAATTTTAATAGCCATAGATTTTTCACCCTATATTAAAGTTAAAACAAAATTGTTCTTTACTTGAAAGACTATCTCTGTAAAGATGCTTACATTATAGCATATGTTTTTATGCAGCAAAACACGCCTAAAGAACGTAATCACTATATCAGATTCTATTTTTATGATCCATGTCAAATTTGATAAAAATAACGCTTTTTAGGTAAAAACATCTCTGCTTTTCGGAACTTTTTAGCTATCTTTTTAAGTAAAAATTTTTAGAGGATAAAATGATTAAAGATATTGATGAACTTACGGAAGAACAAGTTGAAATTCTCATTAACCACGGCACGGAAATGCCATTTACGGGTAAATTTTTAGAAGAAAAACCGTGTGGGAACTTATCGTTGCGCACGTTGCCATTCCGCACTATTCCGTTCTGATACAAAATTTGATGCGGGATGCGGCTGGCCAAGTTTTTATGAAGCCGTTTCAGATGAAGCACTACGTTATCTAGACGACTACCTTTAGGGTCGTCATCGAGTTGAAATTCGCTGTAGTAATTGTGACTCTCATCTTGGTCATGTTTTTCACGATGGCCCTCCTCCAACTGGCTTACGTTTTTGTTTTAAACTCCGTCGCACTGAATTTTAAATGGGACGAAACTGGCGAAGAATTTGATGGTTAATCGCAAAACAGGCGCTGATTTAGCGCCTGTTCCATTTTTATCGACTTGCTGAGATTTTTAGCTAAAGCTTGCTTTTACTTTCATCAATCACATAATGCCATCTTCAATCATCGCACGCCAGCGAATAGATTCCATATTCGGATACCACAAATTCTCTCGCTGGTAGCTTCTAACGCCAATCAACAACATAAGAAAGCATCAACAATGTTGGCTTATTCAATGCGCCAGCCACATGTGCCACTGATGTATCTACCGTCACAATACAATCTAACAAGCTAATTGCAGCGGCAGTGTCCGCCATGTCATGTAAATCAGCGGATAAATCCGTCACTTGGTAACATGCTAATAAATCTTTTTCAGCCTCATTCTGTTCTTTTTGCAAAACAGTAGAAATCAACATTATCGGTATTAAATAATTTCTCTATCGGCCCCAAATCATGAATAGAACGATTAGCATCATTTTCATGCGACGGATCGCCTCGCCATACTATCCCGACTTTCAAGCGGTCATTTTTAATGATGCAAAAACAGTGGTTGTTTCTCTGGTATTGCCAGATAGATAAGGTATTCTTTTCGGCTGAAGCTGAAAAAGGCATTGCCACATGAGCTAAAAATTGCATGAGGATAAACCCAATAGTCGAAAATGCGTTAGTTCGGCATTAGCATTCTCGCGGATAATGACTTCATCAATATCTGATGCGTTTGTAATAATGAAACTATTGGCTTTTGTGCCACTAATGTAATTTTTTTAGTGCCTTGTAATTTCAGCATATGCGCTAGTTGAGCAAACATAATCTCATCGCCCAAACCAAACTCACTCCAAATTACCAAATGTTTATTAGCTAAAGGCTCCCCTTTCCAACGCTTTGCTTTAAGCCATTCATCTTTTGGTGGAAATGGCTGCGACGTTCGGGAAATAGTTCTTCAACAAGCTCAAAAAGCTTCTCACGTGCTTTAAACCCTTCTTGATAATTACCAGCTAATAAAATACTACATGCATTGAAAAGATGAGCAGAAATATTTATCTTATAACGTAAATAACGCTGAAAAACCGTTTCTTCTTGATTGGTAACTCCTGCTTTTTGCAAGGTTTGCACCTTTGCTAAAAAGCAGCTGGAGAATCTGATCCAATAGTGCCATATTTTCTAAGATTCTAGCGCACTCATTAAATCATTTCGCAATAGAGCATTATTAAAATCAACATAAATATCAATATAGCTCTTACCTAAACGTTTGGTGTCTTTAAAATAAAGCCAAACATTCACATTAGTATTTTCTTGATAGCCAACAACTTGACTAAATGGTTGATGTAATGCCAAAGGTGAAATACCCGCTTTCGATTTTAAAGCTAAAATCCCCTCTTCTTTCAGCACGCGTAACCAACAAAAGAAGGTGTCTTCGTCATAACTTAGACCTTCATCATCTACAAAAAGCGCATCATAAACGTTCTGTTGAATCGCAGGCAAACTCTGCTTCTGCCCCCATTTTTCACTGTAATACTCAAACTCAAATTGGGCTTTCCAATCTGGAAGAAAAATTATCCATAAAAGCTTCATTTGCACATAACCAAAGCCTTCTTCATATTGCCTTACCTATATTCCATTATAGTCAATTTATTCTAGCATTGAGGGGCTAGAACCCCAAACAACAAAAATAGCCCCAACCTAAATCGGAGCTAATTTATTCATGAAAAACAAAAATCATATGTTTTTACATTATCTTTGTTGGTCGCTGCCAACCTTGAATATGTTTTTGTGCAACACGTGTAATCACTAATTCAGCCTTCAGCCACATTTTTAGTAATGGTTGAACCTGCACCAATGGTCGCACCATTAGCAATCTCAACTGGTGCAACTAATTGGCTATCTGAGCCAACAAACACATCATCGCCAATAATAGTTTTTGAATTTATTTGCGCCATCGTAGATTACAAGTAATCACACCCGCACCAATGTTCACATTGCTACCAACTTCAGCGTCACCAACATAAGTTAAGTGATTTCACTTTGAGATCCTTTACCTACTTGTGCGTTTTTAATCTCAACAGTTACCGACATGCGCACCTTCAGCTAATTGAGTGCCTGGACGTAAGCGAGAGAATGGTCCAATTGCAGATTTTTCACCAATCACTGCATCTTCTAACACAGAATACTGGTTTAATTTCTACATTATCACCTACGGTCACATTTTTAAGACGCAACCCTGCACCAATTTTAACGATTGTTACCTAGCTTTAACATTCCTTCTAAGATTACGTTAACGTCCAATAGACACATCTTTTCCATGTTCAACGGTACCACGTACATCGAAACGACTTGGGTCAATTAAAGTTACGCCAGCAAGCAATAATTTTTCCGCTTGTTTTTCTGATAAAAAAACGTTCAAGCGCGGCTAGTTGAAGACGATTATTCACCCTTCAACTTCCATAAATTCATCAGCTTGCACTGCTTGTACTTGAACCCATCTTCATTTGCCATCGCAATTACATCAGTAATGTAATACTCGCCTTGCGCATTATTGTTATTGAGATTGCCTAACCATTTTTGAAGCTTGCACCGCTAGCAACCATCACGCCAGTATTAATTTCTTGGATTTTTAACTGTTCAGCTGAAGCATCTTTTTGTTCAACAATCGCAACCACCGAGCCATTTTCACGAATAATACGACCATAACCCGTTGGGTTTTCTAACTTAACCGTTAATAGTGCAATACCATTTTCTGGTTTTTGCGCAATAAGACGCTCAAGCGTCGATTGCTGAATTAACGGTGTATCACCATAAAGCATCATAATATTTTCATCATCTGCAAAAAAATGGCGCTGCTTGTTGCATCGCATGACCTGTACTCTAATTGTTCTGCTTGGAAAACCCAATTAACTGGCCTCATCCGCTAATCTTTCTTTTAATAAATCAGCGCCATGGCCATAAATTAAATTGATTTGGCGTGCATTAAGGTGTTTTTACCGTATCAATAACATGTTTTACCATAGGTTTTGCCCGCAATTGGATGTAAGACTTTTGGTAAGTCTGAATACATACGCGTGCCTTTTCCTGCTGCTAGAATTACCACACTTAAAGGTTTGGTCATTTGAATATCCTTGTTTGAAAATAATTAAAAGAGTCGACTTGCTGTAATGAAAAATCAGCAAGCTGATGCGTGCATAATCATCAAAATATGCCTATTTTAACAGAAATTGACAATAGAAAAAGCGGTTAGTTTCTTGCAAATTTTTGCAAAAATCTAACCGCTTGTCAGTCAATACAGATTATGCTTGTTGTTCAATATCTGTTTTTTCTAGTGCGGGTTTCGCATATTTTTCTTCATCAAATTCACGTAATGGTTTGTGACGTTCTCCTAAGAAGGTATAAATCACTGGCAATACGAATAAGGTAAAGAGCGTACCGATACTTAAACCAGCCACAATCACCATCCCCATACTAAAACGGGCAATCGCACCTGCGCCAGAAGCTAATAGTAATGGAATTAAAGCCCGCTACCATCGCAGCTGTTGTCATTAGAATCGGACGTAAACGAATAGTTGCTGAATGAACAATTGCATCAAAACGCGATAATCCGTGATTTAATTGCTCTTCTTTTGCTACTTCACACATCAAAAATACCGTGCTTCGTAATTAACCCAACTAACGTTACCAAACCAACCTGTGAATAAATATTTAAGGTTGCTCCAGCAACTTTGCCAATACCAAGAATATTTAATACTAGCAATGCGCCACTCACAGCTAACGGTACAGAAACCAAAATTACCATTGGATCGCGCCAAGATTCAAATTGAATTGCAAGCACTAAATAGATAATCACCACCGCTAAAGCTGAAAGTCATTGCCATTGCACTACCTTCTTGAACATATTGACGTGCTTCAGATCTAAAAATCGTATTGGTAACCTTGTGGCAATGTTCTATCTAATTCAGCTTTTGCCCAATTTACTGCATCACCAATTGAACCTGACACAACACCGCTAATAGTAGCCGAGTTAAAGTTGGCTCATTCGATTTAATGAAGCTGGTTCTGTCGCTAATTCTAATGTAACGATCGAACCAAGCGGAATCGTTTCACCACTTGCGGTATTCACATAGAATTTCATTAAATCTTCTGGATTTAGGCGATCTTTTCTGAATTGCTTGAGAAACAATCGGATAAGCTCGAGAGTCAATATCTACACGCGTAATAATTGCACCAGATAAATATGCGCCTAATGTTCGGCTCACCTGTTGCATAGTAATACCATAACTTCCCATTTTTTCGCGATCAAATTTCCATTTCATTGTTACCGTATCAAATTTTAAGTCTAAATTTTGCAAAGAAAAATTGACCTGAAGATTGTGCTTTTACACATCACCGGCAACTTATGCTCAAACTTATTGTAATCGTCCGCTGTCGTAATCACTCAATGAGAACGGTAAGCCGTTTTCACCAGTTGAAATTTCGAAACGAAATCGCATTGATATCCATCGCACCAATTTGTTTAGCAATTTTTGACGACATCAGCAACGCAATCGCAGCGTTCACGATCACGCCTCATTCCAATCTTTTAATGAAATAATTGAAAGCACGCACTGTTGTTGTACCGTTAAAACCAGAAACTGTCATCATTGCTGCCACTTCTGGAAAGCGCTTTTAACTTTTTCATTGAACTGCTCAGTTGCTTGTTGCGTGTAGTCTAAGTTTGTATTAGATGGACCATTTCCGATACCAACACATGAAACCACGGTCTTCAGTTGGTACTTCACTAGATAAAGATGTTAATAACGTTGGTAACGTTGCAAAAATACCGATAGCAAACACAACAACAAACCAACGGACTGCCATTACGCCCTTAACATATTGGTATAGCAGCTTTGTCATTTTATCTAGCGTGCCATTAACGCATTTTATGCAAAGCCACTCATGTTCTTCACTGTATGCTTTTAATACCAGCTGAGACATCATTGGCGAAAGCGTTAATGCAGCAATCCCTGAAATAAATACCGCACCAGCAAGCGTAAGTGCAAACTCTTTTAAAGCAGTGAATAGTCACGCCTTCCATCAATGCACCATCGGTGAATATAGCTGCCACCAAAGTAATTGCGTCTGAAATAACGGGAATTGCAATTTCACGTGTCCCAATAATTGCCGCATCGAATGGCGATTTCCTTCTTTTTCACATGGCGTTCCACGTTCTCTAGCTACAACGATCGCATCATCCACCACCAAGCGCGATAGCGAGAATCAAGGCTAATAGCGTCAGATGTTAATTGAGAAGCCGAACATTTGTAAGAAGAATAATACCCCAATCAATGAAATTGGAATCGTCACAACTGGCACGATCATCGCAGTGTAATGGGCCTAGAAGAGGATAATCACCACTAATACGATAACCGTTGCTTCTATAATGGTTTTATAAACCTCTTTAATTGAGCTTATCAATTGCAATGGTTTTATCATACATACTTCCCCATTAAGCGAATCCGGTAAGTTCCGTTGAATTTGCTTTCAAAGGTTGGGTAAATATCTTTTGCAACAGTTAGTGAGTTTGCAGTTGTTGCTGCTGAAACCGCTAATACCACCGCATCTTTACCATCAGCTACTGCTCGTGAGGCATCTTGGTATTTATCTAATTCAACTGTTGCAATATCTTTTAATTTGATAGTACGACCATCTGATGATTGTCTGAAATCGTTAGCATTTTCTAATTCGGCAACAGAAGGCGTAGTTGATTCCACTGTTTTTATAAAACTCGTGCTAATAACCATTTGCGCTACACAGCTGCTGCACTCAAGTTATTCGCGCTCAAAGCAGCCAAAAACAGTAGCACCAGAGGTTATTCCCCGCCATTTTTCTGGATCTCAACCATTCGTAGACCAAAGTTTGAAGCACCAAAAATATCTCTACGCTAGAAACGCCATTGACCGTAAAGAGTGCGGTTTTACAACACGGTTAATGATAGTCTACCTAATTTGTGTGGTGCTTAACTCATCAGAAACAAAGCGAATATACACTCGGACGCATCGTTTGAACCAGATGAAACACTAATTGATGGATCGTCAATACCACCTCGGTAATTTTCGCACGAATCGCATTTACTTTAGCTGAAATATCAGCTAACGCCATTTGCGGGGTTAGTGTTCAGCTTCATCTTAATAGTTACAGTTGAAGTACTTGGACTACTTGAAGAAGTCACATAGTCAATGTTATCCGCTTGCGCGACAGCTTCCTCTAGTTGGGAGGTAACCAATGCCTGCATAAAGCTAGCATCAGCCCCGAATAGTTAACACTAACGGTAACGATGGAGGACCGTCATCTCCGGATGTTCTCGCACCTGTAATTTGTTGATAGATTGCAAGCCAAGAATCGTAATCAGCAAGCTAATACATATCGCCAAAACCGGTCGTTTAATAAAAAATATCAGTAAATTTCGTTAAAAACCCCAATTAAAGTTTTGAAGCTTTTAGCCGGTTGGATGACACCTACCGCTTCTTGATCAGAAACTTCGACTAATGCATGATTTTTCTAAACGTTGGACCGCCAGTAACAATTAAGTCTCCAGCTTTCACACCTTTTGATAATAAGGCATCAAATGCCATTACGATCTCAAAGTCTTCACTTCCGTTTGTTTGTCACGATACATCTGCTTAAATCTTTATCAGGATTTTGTGCCGATAATTTATTTTTATCTTCATCTGAAAGTGGTTGCAATACATATAAGGTTTCACCATACATGTGTGGTAACTGCAATTTGAGGCACCACAATTTGTTCTTGTTTAGTCGGTAATGCCACGTTTAAACGAGCGAACATATCCTGAAAGCAATTTTTCACCACCTTCAGTAATGACTGCTTCAAGCGTTGATTAAACCAGTATTACGCGTCAACAGCAGGATCAATTGCGATGATATTCGCAGGAATGTCTGACCTGGAAGCGCATCACATTTCTGCTGTCGCTTTCTGACCTACCGCAATTTTTCTCTACATCAGTTTGTGGCAAAGTAAAACGAATTTTTCATTGAACTTTGGTCTTCCACACGCACAATTTCTGTTCCTGCTAGCAAATATATTGGCCCTAAGTTCACATTCACGATACCTGCAACACCACTAAACGGGCGCATAGATTTTTACGACGACCAATTGATGATTTTTAGAGATTCAATGTTCGCAAGTAATTGATTGTAGTTGATTGCGCACTGTCTAGTTCCTGCTTTTGATGCACTATGGATGCCACTAAAGTACGGTAACGATCAAGCGTTGCTTTCGCGTTTGGTACTGGACACTTGCGCAGCTTTTAATGTTGCTTCTTCAACTGCATCGTCTAACTCTCACCAATAAATCCCCTTAGTGACACGTTGACCTGATTTCACATTTACACGCGTAACTGTACCAGAAGCTTGCGCCCTAGCATTGCACCTTGATTAGGGCGAATATAACCTACTGCAGCAATTTGCAGGTGTCCATTCCACGTGTTTTCACCGTCATTGCAGTAACTGACTAACTTTTTCAGGCATATTGGCTGCCGCTTCACTCTTTTTAAATGAGATAAATTTTTGCATTCCTGTCACACCAGCAAAAAGGACTAATACAATAATCAAAGTGATTACTAATCAGTACTTTTTCTACCTGTGGAGGTTTTTATTATCTGTTGTCATAGATTCTCCGTAAGACTAATAAACTTTTAACATTCATCGCTTTTAACAAAAGCAATCATGTGTTTTATTTAATACTGAAGCAGAACATTCTACTTCTTAAAGTTGTGATAAATAGGCTATGCCTAAACTAGAAAACAAGCGGTTTAATTTTCTCAAACTTTTGCAAATTTATTTGGCAGCATCAATGTCGGCTTAGAATTTCTTCACCTAAGAATTCACTTAATTGGCGAGTTAATGTAATCAATACCTCGCTTTTTCCTCTCCTAACCGGGTAAACACTTTATTTTCTAGCATGTTTCAACGTGCCATCATAGGTTCAGCAAATGCTCTCACCCTTTTTCAGTTAACTGAATTCGTTTTTCTCTTTATCTAAACAAACTGCAGCGGGCTCAATAATGCCCTCTTTTTAATAAATTCTTACAAATTGGCGATAATGTTTGTTTTTGGAATATCTGTGCAAATTTCTTGTTGACTACGATGTGGATATGTCGTAAAAAGGCTACAAAGAATCCACAATACATGGACGTTATCTCAGCCCTTCATTTTTGCCCAAAGGGTGTACATTTGTTTGATATATGTAATGGAATGTCCTAACTGTTCCATCCTTACCATGTCGTTTTTATCCTCCATCCAATAGTCTGAAATTTTTACTAATGGCAGGCATTTTAGTAAAATAACAGACTATATTCAACTGATTTTTACTTTTTCGATCCGCTTTTCCATTTTTTGCCCTTTTCTGCCTCTATTTTTCTCCAATTTGTATGTTACTATCACGCCAGTTTAGAGGAATCCCTATGGCAATTCAATCCAAATATAAAAGCGAACAACTTGATAATTTAATCCAAGATCTTTTTATTGTTCTTGAACAACATAAAGCACCGAATGATCTTGCGTTAATGGCTATTGAGGTAATTTAGTGACGAAGCATTATTCGCACACGTTAAAGATGATGTGCAACGTGAGCGTTTAGCTCAAGCGTTCGGAACACGCTTCAAAAACGCACTCGCACCAATAAAACAATAATTTAAGCTATGTTAAATCGCCTGAAAGAAGCTACACTGCCTTCCAATACCCGCCAATACCGTGAAGAAACCGCTGACCGGTTTCATGCGGGGCATTGGTTTGCGCTGTTTAATATTATTTCTGGCGATTTTAATTGCTTCTCGTTATGCCTTTAATGCCGATTGGCCTAATACCCTTTCTGGCAAACTTTATTTCTTTGTAGCTTATTTGGCCATTTCAGTTTTGTTGTTTTTGCGCCTTTTACTTGCGCTTCTTTTCTCCACTGAGTTTTGTGATCAAAAATGTCCGTGGTTTTTCGTGCATTTTCGGTAATCTTTGCCACATTCGGGCAAACATTATTACTACTAGATACCGAAGTTTTCAAACAATTCTATCTCCATCTTTCTCCTTTAGTTTGGGATTTATTAGTCAATCCAGATAACGGCGAACTAGCATCGCCAATGGCAGCTACTTTTCGTTCCCATGCCACTTATTTTTGTTAATGGAAATGCTTTACTCCCGTTGGTGTTGGCAGAAACTACGTAGTTTTAATCGCCAAACTTGGGGAAATATGTTGCGATGCTTTTTCTTAAGTTGCTTTTGTTGCGACCTTCACTTAATTTATGCATGGGCCGATACTAACCCTAAACCGCCCAATTGCGTCACAAAAAGCAAATTATCCACTTTCTTACCCAATGACCGCACGTAGTTTCTTGGAAAAACATGGGCTAGTGATATTGAAGAACTAGAACAACAAGCTGAGAACATGGGGCGAGTTGATAGTTTCTATTTGAATTATCCAAAAACAAGCAATAGAGGTAACGAAATCAGCGAAAAGTCAATCTGTTATTAGTCAATATTAGTGGATTAGCACCTGAAAAAGATCAATACGCAGCTCATGCCATCATTAAAAGCGATTAGCTTAAACTCCGCATGAATTTACTAATCACTATGCGGCTGCAGATAACCGCAACAGCAAGTACGGCTTATTCTACAGCCTAAGTGGCAAATATCTTGATTCTGTATTAAGCGACTGCCTCGCCTTTTATTGAGGTATTCCAAAAAGAACAATATCAATTTGGCTTTGTTCTCTTATAACAGCTTTAAAGCACCAATTTATCAACGTGCGATGCTAAAAGAATTCAAGCTTCCCAAAAACAACAGGGGAATGAAAAGCACGCTGAATGCTTGGTATAAATGGTTTGTGCAAAGAGATATCACAAAACCGTTCTTTAGCTATTTAGAACTCACGGCTTCTGAAAACCTAATTGATTTAGACCAACGATTATTCAACCAAATTTGGCAAGAATTAGCTGAACAAGGCACGTTAAACACCCTAGTGGTGATTACCTCTGACTTAGCACCATCAGAGCAACAAAAATGACTTTAGCCAAGCGCATATTCGAGTGCCATTTTATTGTTTATTGGCAAGGTGATGCGAAAAATACCATCAACTTTCTAGCCACCTTGATTTTTATGCCGAAACGATCTTTACGTCAATTCTTTGGAGTCACTACACCAATTAAATCCTATGCACAAGGTGTTGATTTAAGTGAAGCAAACGAACGTGTATTCTCTTTAGCGACTAATTTAGATTGGAATGTTGCAATACTGCCAGATGGAGAACAATATCATCTTAATCGCAAAGGCAAATTTGAAAAATTTAATGCACAAGGTGAGAAAGAAAAAGTGGAAGCCCTCCACTTCCAATCTTCTTACAGCTGATTAAACAAAGTAATCAGTTTATTGAGAATAAAAATACGCCCTCATTTGAGGGCGTATTTTTATAGCTAAATTAGTTTTTCTGATTACTAGCAAATCGCATAAAAAGGAAGCCCAGCTCAAAGCAATGCGACTAAAAACAAATGCACCACCAACATTGCCTACTTGAGCTGCAAACTAAGATGTTTGAATCACAAGGCTTTCAATAAGCGCCGCCACCGATTCCCCATATTATAAATACCAGAATAAATCGCGGTTGCCACATCTGTAGCGATCTGGTGCTAATTCCAATACTTTCATCTGCAAGGGCAATACTCGTCTGTCAATACCCATCCCCATAAGAACACCACAATAAAAATCGCACAAATATGTTCACTAAATGGCATAGCCAATTGCATTAAAATAATGAGCCCAAGGGCATCCCATAAGAAATTTATTTGGCATACGTTTATATAAGCGTCCAAAAATAAAACTGGCCATTACGCCTGCTAAGCCAAAAACTCATCTAAAAATGGCTGTTCCGGTTTTCTGCACTAACCGGCTGATTTTAACGATAAATGGCTCAATATAGCTATACCCGTAAAATGTCCAGATCGCAATGACGGTTGTTAAATAAACTACCTATTAGCATCGGACGTTTTCATTAAAATCAGTAAACTACTCAATGAACCTGCATTTTGGCTCGGTAAGTGCGGTAATAATTTCCACATTACCAACATAATTGCACAAGCAATCACCGCAATTACTGCGAAGAGTAGAACGCCAATCTAACGCTTGTCCAATCATTCTGCCTAGCGGCAAACCAAGAATCATTGCCAATGAACTTCCCTAAAGGCTAATAAACCTAATGCCTTGCTGTTTCTTATCTTTTAGGGCTGCAACACGAATCACTAAAGAAGCTGTAATCGACCAAAAATAGGGCATGAGCTAACGCAATGCCAATACGTGATATCAACAGAACCTCAAAATTCCAAGCGATAATGGATAAGCCATGGCTGATAATAAATACTGTAAACAGTAGCATTAACAGTTTTTACGTTCTCATTTTTGCTGAAAATAACATCAACGGTAAAGAAGCTAAAGAATACTACCCAAGCATAAACGGTAATCATCAACCCTACGGTAGATGTTTCCATTTCAAAGCTCTGCGCAATATCGGAGAAAGTAATGCCACAGGAATAAATTCTGTAGTATTAAAAATAAAGGCAGAAAGCGAAAAAGCTAACACCGTGTGGCGCATAGAGCGCCGATACTCTGTTCTTGAAATCATCATTATTATTTGTTCCTTTTGTTGTAAAAACAAGCGGTCAAATTTTCTCATTCTTTTTGCAAAAAGAACTGAAAAATCACCGCTTGTTTGCCTTATTCTAATAACAGATTATTTGATTGCTGCCCAAAAACCTTTTAATCCACACCACATGAGCATACTCTTGGTTATTGGTAATTTACGTACCAATTTATACAGTTGTACCACGTTCTGGGCTAATGTTTTCTGGTGCGGCAATCAATAGTGCATATCAATCGTTCACAAGCTCAAACAAGGGTATTGATAGACATCGCGATCCAAACGTGCTGCTTCATCTAGGAATAACAAGCGACATGGAAGAATATCCTTCGCACGTAAACGTCTAGATTCCTCTTCCCAGCTTTGAACTACCATCAAAAGAATTGACATCCCCGTACCGATCGCTTCACCGAGTTGAAAGTGAACTACTTTCTGCACGCATCCAACCGTCTGCACCACGTAAGGTTTCAACTTCATCTAGGTGGTTACGATAATCTAATAATTCCTCACCAATAGTTCTGCGGTGTGCGTTGTCCCATTTCAATATGGATTGACACGTTTTGTATAACATCGCTAAAGCTTCTGAGAAACTTAGTTTTTGACTATCAAACAAGTCTTTATGCGCTTCACGATCTTCACTTAACGCGTTAAGCAAAAATCGCATGCGTATCACGCGAATATTCACCACTAAACGAACACCTGCAACGACCAAAGGCAATGTTTTTGCAAGCCTTGGTTAAGCTGTAAGATGCGCTTTTGTTCACGTTGAATGGTTTTTACGTAAAATAGTTCGCAACCGATTCTGCACTGATTGCTAATTTTTCTCTCACGGCTTGTTAACTCATTTCGTTAAGCGAGCTAGTTCAATTTCCATTTGCTCAATCGCATCAATTGGATCATCGGTTTTTGATGATGTCTTGACGGATTCGTCTACGTAAATGTTGGTAAACCGCAATAAAGAATGCCACTTTGTTTTCTGGTTTACGGTTATCTTCAGAAGCACGCAAGCTATCGCGTAAGTATTCGTTATCTGCAACGGCTGTACGTAATGCACCTAAAGCTTTATCTGAAATTGAACGTAATTCATCACTAGATTGATATGCTAATTCACGGCGATTCAAGCGTTTTCCACATCACTATTGCGAGAAAGTTTTAATACCAAGCACCAACTTGCTTTGGCTCGAACAACCAATTCACGTTGTGCTTTATAATCACGTTCTAGCTTTACGCAACAAGCGATTAAGGTTTTCAATTTCGCTTCGATCGTACCCTAATTGCTTGTCTAAATAGCCTTTTTCTTACTCGTTGTTGGCTTAAACGTTGTTGCAATTCATCACGACGATCTCGTGACGCGCTTCCGCACTAATATCACCACGAACGCCGAGATCATCAATTTCCACGAATCAGCTCTTCTAGCATCGATTTTTGTCTATGCATAAGCACTACGCAAGCTTATTAATACCTGATTGTATTGACCAGATTGCAGCTATGCTGTGACGAAGTGCCTCTTTCGCTTGCTCACGCATTTTGCTGTGCTTGCGTTAATTGTGAACGTAGTGTTCAGTTAATGCAGGAACCTTCAGCACTAATAGATTCGTGTAGCCAAAATGCACACGGCGTTGCACAACATCGACAAAAGGCAAACACTTTTTGTTGAGCCTGTTTTTGCATCGCTTTGCGTTGCATATTCTGCTTCTAACTGTTCAAATCTTTTGCAGGATCGCTCTTCAAACGCGTGGCTGCTATCGGCTCTAGTGAGTTAATGTCGCACCAAATTGACGGATAAATTGCTCATCTTCTTGCGCTTCATCTAATTGTGCACGACAGCTCTTCACGCGTTCCTACAAGTTTCATCCGCAAGTGAGTCACAAGCTGAAGTTTTTGCTAACATTTGCAGTGCGCTTTTAAGCTCTCTAATTGCTGACGAAGTTGCTGATTCTTCACCTGCAGCCTCAATTTAAAGCGCGTCAATTTCCGCACGCTCTGCCGCTAATGCTTGCATTTGTGATTCAGATTATCTTGGAATGCTAAAGTCAAATGCGTTACACGAACTGGCTTAAATATTTGCTGTAAGCGCTGACATTTTTGTACTTCAAAATGCCTGCTCAGCATGTTTTTCAGTAATCTCATCACGCTGCGCTTTTAAAGTTTTCTAAATGTTTTCACGAGCCGCACGGCCAAATAACGGAACTTCAGGGAACTTAGAATAGCGCCGTGACGATCAGAGACTTTAACAATGACGCCTTCGCCAAATTCTTCGCTAGAAAATACCGCATCTATCAAATGCTGCTGGGTCAGCCTTCAATAAAATAAAGATCTTCTGGGTAATCTTCTAATTTTTCTAGCTGATGTTTAACTGCTTCGATCTCGCGGCAACAATCGCATGACGCGCTTCACCGTAAAGTGCAGAGAAATAGGAGCATCTTCAATCGATACATCATCGTATAGTTCAGAAGTAATACACCGCCAAAACGTTCTGCTGGTGATTTGAGACGAGGATCATCAGCACCATCTGGTTGGCTTAATCGGCTAATTTGCTCATCTAACTCCGCTTCTTGGCGCTGCAAGCGTGTCACGCACAAGCGTTGCCTCACGTTCTTTGGTCAGCATATTTTGCATAAAACGCATGACAGATTGGCTCGTTTGCAAACGTCTCACCACACTGTTCTTCTAAACGTGTAAGTTGACCGTCCGCATGCCATGCTGGTGCATTTTCAGCTAATTGGGCATATTGCTGATTAAGCTGTTCACGTTGTTGACGTTGCTCAGAACGTTGTTCCACCAATTCTGCCAACTCCGCTTCAACCTCTTCAAGTTGCGCGTTTGTTGGCTATCTGCGTAATCTTGTAATTCTGCTGCTTGGCTAAATGCGGTTTGTGCTTTTTGATTAAACTGCGCTAATAAAGCTTCAGCTTGTGCTTGTTGCGCTAAGCGCTGCTCTAAATCTGCAATTTTGACGTAAAGTGACCGCTTGTGCTGCTTGCATTTTCTGTTCTGGAAAAAGCACTTAATAATTGACGCGCTTCATCCCATGCTTGGGCGCGGTCCATCTCGCCAGAAACTTTGCGAACTAATTCATACGCTTTTTCAAACTGATCTTTTTGCCATATCGAAACCGACAAACGCTTCGTTCTAAATCGAACACGGCATCTGTTAATTCTGTTGCTTGAGCATTAAATTCAGCATGGTGAGTCTTCCACATTATGTAAGTCTAAATGAGGTAAACACATAATTGTTTCGCTTTTTCTAAAGCTAGCAATCGCTTGTTGATATTGTAAAAGCACGCGTTTGTTGGGCATCTAACGCTTGTTGATAGTCTGCTAATTGGCTACGTGAAACGCTTCTCACTTGATCATCAGCTTCATCAGCCTGCGCCCGAGGCGTGATCCATACCAATAGTCGGCCACTTCTTCCAGCGCCATTTGCTGTTCTTCTAATTTTTCTTGCAGCCCTTCAACTTCATCTTGATAGCGTTCGATCTTGATGGCGTAACGCATTCATCACTAAATTGAGATGATCGTTCGCAGAATTATGTTCGCCTCTAATCCTTGCTCATTTTCAGTAATTTCTGCCACTTCACGGCTAAATTCGACTAAGCGTCTGTTGCTCAAGAGTAAGGTTGCGATTTGGTTTGCGACCACGCTTGGCGATGTTCTAATGCTAACTGAACATTACCACGGCGCTCATTGGGCAGCGCGCATATAGTCTGCTGATACACTAATTGGTTGATTCAGTAATCAAACGCTTAAACATATCACGATCCAGATTGCGCTAGCCTTAATCGCTTCTAATGTCATACGGTTTTCGCGTAATGCCGATTCCATATCTTTGAAAGCTTGGCGTACACCAGATCTTTTCTGGCAATAAGTAATGCTGCAGAGATTTGGTAATCACGCTAGAGATCCCGCCGTATAGCGAGGCTTCAATTAATTATAGAATTTTGCTACGGTCTGCCGGTGAACGTAGGCGTTTTGGTAAAACACCCAAGTCGAACATAAAGCTGTGGTAATCGGTGATCGCATGGTACTGCTTAAAAAGTAATCTCTGTGCCTTCAAACTGTTCTTTTTAGCTCATTTAACGCTTCTACACGCGCTTTATCGCCAACCTGTTCGGTTAATCACGCTGATAATCGACTGGGCTGCTGGAATGTTTTAGTAAGTGAGAATGGACGAATATCCACTTTTTATCACGCCCTGCAATTTGCTGTAGCGAACACCCAATCAGCAACACGTTGTCACGTGAATTCAATGACTCTAATACGGCATAACATACACCCGCTTTTAACTTTCACCGTATAAACGCTTTATCACGAGAGCTTGAGGTTGAACCTGCTTCGGTGGTATGTTTCCGGAAGTTTCAAAAGCGTAAGATCTGGAACAAGCGCTGTTACAAAGACCCGCCATGGTGGTTGATTTGACTGCACCGTTTCCCCGAGAAATGGTGGTAACGGATCATCTAAATCAAAAGTACGGGCAAAAAGCCATTCGGTTAATGAGCGTTAATGAGCGGAATTTTACCGCGTGCCCACATGATGACTCGCTCCCGACTGCAAGCGGTGCGATTTCTGTTACGTTTTGCGAATCTGCCATACTGGCTCATCAAATAATTCAGTTTATTTCTGTCATTTTGATTCTCTCGTAGGGTGGCTTTCACAGCATCACATACTCTCTCACAGGATAAATCCACTCAATAATTATTCTTCGTTCTCTTCGATTTCGTCTGGGTTGTCTGACTCTTTCATTAAAAGTCAACATTTGTGTTCAGCAAGTCAGCGCCGGCGTTGTCGCTTCCCCTTCACGAATTAGGCGTAATTGCGCTTCTCTCCGGATCATCGCCACTACGAACATCTGCGCCAAAGCGGAATACCGATTCAGCAATAATAAATTTTTGCTATGCTCACCCACGCGAGTAATAATTCGATACGAGCCAAGCGGCGTAATGCGCCCCAACTTTTCTACTAATTTTTGCGCGATCCAAGTCAGAGCCGGTAGAACGAGGGTTTACCGCTTTAAGCAATTTAGCTTCATCAGCAAGATTAAGCAGTTCTTCCCAAACCTCATCTTGACTAAAAATCCCTTTGTTGTGCTAAAACGTTCTGGACTTAAATAGAGATAGCACAACACTTTCCCACTAGCATTTCCATTTCAGACATTGCAGCGTCGATTAAACTAGATGCTTTCGGGCGTAAATAGAAACCTTCCGTGCACGAATCAATTCAACATGATAACGACGATAAAACTGCTCTAGCTCTGGAAATCCATTAAAAAGCATGTTCATCTAGCTGTTCACTATTGTATTTTACCAATACGTAATTGGCTGTCTAACTGCGGAAAGATTGATCGCAATAGCCAATGCCAATTTTGGCGAGATACAGTCTTGGGTCTGCTCTGTCATCTGTAATTCTATCGGTCATTTTATTTTGCAAATTGGAGAAAAATTCTACCGCTTGTTATTTATTTATATTGGTCAATCAGTTCGCTTGAACTTCGCGCCAGTGTCGTTAATCCGCTTGCCATTCTGGGTAAACTGCTTGGCTATCTAAACTTTCTGCTACCTAATTTAACAGCCTGATCACAATAATACGCGCCACATCAAAATGTCGGGTTTGTGGATATCGAGCAAGCTGCTCACGCAAGATTGCACCTAAATCCATTAGTTTACCTTTATCACGGTATGTGGTGCCAGCTGTGCTTGCATAATGGCTATGATCTGCTCTTGTACATCAGAAAGTGATTCATATTCCAGTTCAGTTGGCACTCACCGACGGCCTCTGCTTCATTTAATGCAGCATCCTCATCCGTAAATCAAGAAGAGATTGCGCTCGCAATATCTAATAACCAAGGCGATTCAAAGTAATCTTGAATAGATTGGCGTAAGCGTATGACCACACACGGTTTTTATCACGCCCATCGCAGTACGAATGAATTTATACGCATGGCGATCATCAACCAGTCAAGATCTGGCGCCTGTTGTCCCAACTCGCTGATTCGATCTAATTTGATACTGCAAATTCACTATGAGTTACGATCGGTAAAATCTAAAATCTTCACGCCTAATTACGCGGCTTTGAGACCCGCCATAGTGTGATTGAAGTTTTATCACCACTACCTTATTGAGTATCCGCCCATAATTCACGTAGTTGCCAGAGTTTCATCTAACAAAGCGTTCACAGCTCGTAATCGCTGCGTGCCGGTTTTGGCTTAATAATTCTTGCGATTCGTTCACGAATTTAGTGCTTGATTTTCATCCATCATTCGTTGTGAGAAGGATCGATGCGTCAAAAAGTTTCTGCCACCCGATATACTTTAATGGCGCAAAACATTGTTACGCCAAACGCTCACTCATCCGCAACTTCTTCACCGCAGGAATTTGAAGCGCGTTGCGGATCGCATCAGCCACAGTCGATGATTGGATACGATAGCACGCGATTGAATTCGCTGGCTGGCGAACGCTAATAATCTGCTACACCTACGCCAAAGCGTAGGTCGGCGATCATCGCTGGTCCTTCGGTAAACTCACTAGAAAACGCGGTTTTAAAAAGCGTTTGTCTAACCAAAGTCGTCGATCGCATTGTTGCTGCGCGTTTGACTTCAAAGCTCGCGCGCGACATTCTGGTTTCAAGTATTTGCGGAAACAGACGGCAAGTGAGATCGATTCGTCAACTCCGCAAGCAATTCTCCATCCGTTTTTGTTCATTGTTATAAAGTAAATCGCTAATAAAAACGCGAGGCGATCGCTGGATAACGAAAGCGAAAATTCTCTCTTTTTGGTCCAATTGATCAGTTCTGGAATGGTTTTTGCCAGTTCGGTTTGCATAACGCCGCTGTCATCGCTTCGATTAGGTAGTAAATGAGGCTGATAAAGTGGCTCATTGTACAAGAAATGAGACGAGCGGCGAGGATTTGCAAATCTTTAAAATCTCCCGCTTGTTAGCCCTGATCTGCGATCTCTACTGTCACGCGATTCGTGCTTAATCCACGGACTAATTGTGATCGCATTTTCTGCGCTCAGCTCACCACGATAATTGTCAATATCGCTTGGTTTTTAAAGTGATTTTACGTTCTACCAGAAATAAAAGACGAGAGAGCTGGTTGGTTTGAAAATCAGCAATAAGCGTGTTAATAATTCGAGTCCCCGCTGGCAGCTGCCGCGGAAATGTTAATAATCTTTATTTCCTTTACCTTTTGAAAGTGTTGGTAACTCTCGGTAATTGGGAAGACTAACTTGTTCGCCTACATTGCTTCTCCATCGCCACAAGTGATATATCCTCATTCAGCTTCAATATATTGCGGTGCCAATACTTGCGCGTTTTCAGTTAAGCTAATTACGCTTTTACCTGCTTTATTACGCGAAACTAAATCGCTGCAGAATGGCAGATAAAACCATAGCCGGAATCAGAAAGCCATTAAAATTTTGCGCATCCATATTAGCCATCAACACATGTTGCTGCGGTTGCACCTTCTGGCAAGCTGATTTTTGCCAGTAGTGGCTCCCCTTGCGAACGTGCTGATGGTAAAGCTGGTGGCATCTAATGTATAAGCGACGCGCCCGTGCTATCTAAAGAAAACAACTGGCTGGTTGCTACGTCACGCGCATGAGCTAAATATACATCACCCGCGCGATAACTAGTAGCGCGCATCGACTATCGCTGGCCTTTTGCACAACTGCTTGCCAACCTTTTTCCAGAAAGGATTACCGTCACATCTTCGGTCCGGGTGAGCTCACTTTCACGAAAATGGCTGCCACCTCCAGCACGCTCAACTAGTGGAGACGGCGGGGACTAGCAAGGATTTTGGCATCCGCCTGGTTCTTTTCTTTTTAATTAACGTGTTAAGACGACGTTCAGAACTTAACACGTTAATTGCAATTCATCGCGCTCTCTCTCTCAAGTTGGCTTTTCTCTGCTTGTAGTGCATGCTCTTCTAATTTTGCTTCGTGACGTAATGGCTGTACATTTACATTATCGCTTCCATGAATTTCACTTAAATTAAAAGCGAGCCATCAATTCTGCTTTTGGATCATCATCATTGCGAATAATCCTCAATCGCTTCATCCAATGTTTAAATACGCGTCGGTAAACCGTCTAAAAATATGTAAACGGTTTAAAATTTTATCGAGTCGATAATTTTAAACGACGAGTCACCGTGGTACGTCTAAAGCAACCACTCTGTTAAAAATTTCTACTAAAGTTTTGACTGCCAGACTTACCATCTAGCAAGCATATTCCTTATGTAACTCGATCGTGTGGTCTCTGGGATCAGTAGTGGCAAATGATGGTGATCCATCAAACCATCAAAAATCAATCCGGCGATTGGAACGTGGCGCAGTGTGCAAGCGAATCGGTTTTCGCAGATCAATTCGTCACGAATATCATCTACCATCGGCAATTTTTGTACGCATTTGGTGGCGATCTGCTCAATCGCACTTTTGAAGGCGAAGCCTGATGTGGTAACGCTGCAATCACAATCTCGCCATCTTCTTTACGCCAAGTAGCTCACGCATTTTTGTATTGAGCCTTTGCCTTGCTCGCGTATTTGGCAATGTCTGCTTTTGGCGTAATAATTTTACCTCTGCTTCTGTTGGATAATAATCTGGCCCTTGTGCCACCGCTTCAAGTAAATCCGCTTCAAAACCTGCTTTCGGATTATCTAACAACTTATGACACAAGCATCAGCCAGTTCATTAGAGATTGTGCGGCGGCGAATATCGGTTGCCATTCCCACAGCAATCCCATCGTACCGTTAAGCAAAATATGGGCAAACGCGCAGTAAATATTTTTGGCTCTTCTAACGTCCCATCAAAGTTAGAGCTGGTACATCAACTGCACCCTGCCCTAACTCATACCAAATATCAAAAATCTCTGCCATTTTAGACAGTTTAGATTCGGTATAACGCATGGCTGCAAAATGATTTAGGATCATCGGGTGCGCCCCCAGTTTCCTTGCCCATCAATGAGTGGATAGCGATAAGAGCTGTGCCATCAGCACCATAGCTTCATAACAAGCGCTGTCACCATGTGGGTGGAATTTACCTAACACATCCCCGACAGTACGAGCCGATTTTTTATATTTTTGCTGAAGCATTTAAGCCTAATTCAGACATCGCATAAATAATACGGCGCTGTACAGGCTTTAAGCCATCACCGATAAACGGTAATGCCCTATCCATAATTATATACATCGAATAGTTTAAATAAAGCATCTTCAGTAAAACGCTTAATCGGCATTTGCTCAACGCCTTCGTAGTTAATTATTTCTGTAGTCATAACTTAAAAATTATCGATTAAAAATCAAAATCTGTTTCATATGAAATGACGTGGAACAATAAACTTGCAGCGATGGCATACCATGATTAGCCCGGTGGTATATCTAAAATCTGCCAAGTACGACGTAAAATAAGGAGAAAAGAATTTGAGCCCCATACCCTAGCCGACCACAGTAACGAACAAGATACAGGCCTATGAGAAATTCTATCTCGCCTCTAAAATCTAATTGCCCGCCAATTCCCTAAAAATCATCCACCGTATCAATATAAACTTGAGGATTTAAAAGTGATGGCAAAGGCAATCCATAATCACTGAAACTAGCTGATTGTGGCCCATTCATCGCTAATACATCAGCACATTTTGAATACGTAATAAATGAACGACTACCGTAAGTCAATAGAAATACCGAGCCCAATAGCGCAATGACTAAACTAAACACAGGCAATTCAGCCAAAATTGAACCTAAGCCTAAAACACCTAACTCCCATCAATAATACATCATAACAAAACAGATGAGGGCAATCCACATGCTGCCTAATAATGCCTTGCTTAGTAAAAAGCATTTTGTACGCCAATTGAGGATAATTAAGCCAAAAGAGACGATAAAACCTTTTAGGATCATTTCCTATCTATTCTTAAAAATGTCAAAGTATAGCAAAACTTTTTGTCAATTGCTTGTGGTTTCCGTTACAAAGCGGTCAATTTTCTGAGGGATGTAAATTCATAAAGAAATCGGCGCTTTTAGCCGAGTCTGTATAATGCCTCCGTTTATTTCTTATATTGAGAGGCGGCTATCAGAAATGCTTTGACAGCAAAACCTTTCTGCGTAGTCAGCAAATTTTTAGAAATAAACATAAGTATAGATTATTAGCATAAAGATTTTTATGACTCAATCGTTACAATTTAAATACAGTCAACATACCGTTACATTTAGAGAACATGGCGCAATCGCTCGTCAAGCAACCGCTGCCGTTATGGCAAGCATGGACGACACTGACCGTATTTGTTACTGTCGTTGCGAGAAGGTCAGACTTTTTCACATTAACCCTGCAGATTATCAAGAGCGTACTTACGCATGCAGGTCGTATTCCTGGTGGTTTCTTCAAACGTGAAGGCCGTCCATCTGAAGGCGAAACCTTAATTGCGCGTTTGATTGACCGTCCGTTCGTCCGTCTGTTTCCCTGAAGGTTTCTTCAATGAAATTCAACTAATTGCCACCGTGGTGTCTGTTAATCCACAAATCAGTCCGGATTTAGTCGCGATGATTGGTGCGTCAGCTAGCGTTGAGTTTGTCCGGCGTGCCGTTTAACGGCCGATTGGTGCAGCACGCGTTGGGTTTTCATTGATAATCAGTTTCGTGCTGAATCCGACCATACACGAACAAAAACAAAGTCGTTTTGGACTCTAGTCGTTGCTGGTACCAGACAAAAGCCGTGTTGATGGTGGAGTCCGAAGCAGATATTTTAACCGAAGAACAAATGCTTTGGCTGCGGTGGTGTTTGGTCATCAGCAACAGCAGGTTGTGATGGAAAACATTAAAGAATTCGTTCGCTGAGGCTGGGAAAACCACGCTGGGATTGGGTATGCACCTGAGCCGAAATACAGCATTTAATCAACAAGTAAAAGCTTTAGCTAGAAAGCGCGTATTGGGTAGACGCTTACCGTATTACCGAAAGAAGCAAAGCTCGTTATGCACAGATTGATGCCATCAAAGCAGATGTAATTGCAACATTAACAGCAGAAGACGAAACCGTATCCCGAAGGTGCGATTCATCGACATCATCAGCTGCTATGGAAAGTTCGGTCGTGTCGCGGACGTATTTTTAGCAGTGAACCTCTGTATTGATGGATCGTACTAAAGACACTAGTTCGCGCACTGAGACATTTTGCACAGCGTATTACCGCGCTGCATGGTTCCAGTATCTTCACCGTGGCGAAACGCAGGCATTAGCGGTGGCAACATTTGGGTACTGAGACGTGATGCTGCAAATTATTGATGAATTGACCGGGGAGAAAAAGCGGATCGTTTTCTTGTTCCACTGTAACTTCCCTCCATATATCTGTAGGGTGAGACCGGGCGTATCAGGTTCTCCTAAAACGCCGTGAAATTGGTCATGGACGTTTGGCGAAAACGCGGTGTGATGGCAGTTATGCCGAGCAATTGAAGAATTCCCTTATGTAGTGCGTGTAGTTTCTGGAAATCACCGAATCAAACGGTTCTATCCTCCATGGCATCTGTATGTGGTGCATCTTTGAGCTCATGGATGCGGCGTGCCGATTAAAGCGGCTGTGCAGGGGATTGCTATGGGCTTGGTGAAAAAATGATAAATGTGGTGCTATCGATATTCTAGGTGATGAAGACCATTTGAGCGATATGGACGTTTCAAAGTATGCTGGTACCCGTGAAGGTGTAACGGCGCTGCAAATGGATATGTAAAATCAGGTATCACCCGCTGAAATTACTGCAAATTGCGTTAAATCAAGCTAAAGGTGCTCGTATGCACATTTTAGGTGTAATGGAACAAAGCCATTCCGGCACCTCGTGAGATATTCTCAGACTACGCACCACGTATCCACACCATGAAAATTGATCCGAAGAAAATCAAAGATGTTATCGGTAAGGCGGAGCGACAATTCGTGCATTAACTGAAGAAACAGGCATCGTCATTGACATCGATGATGATGGTACTGTACTGCAGCAACGGATAATAATGCTGCTAAAGCAGTAATGGCGCGTATTGAAGATATCGTGGCAGAAGTTGAAATAATGCAGTTTATACTGGTAAAAGTTACCCGTGTTGTGAATTTCGCGTGCATTCGTCTCTATCTTAGAGCGGTAAAGAGGATTAGTACATATCTCTCAAATTACTGATGCTCGTGAACGTGTTTCTGACTACCTAACTGTAGGTCAGAAGTTCAAGTGAAAAGTTGTGGAAAATCGATCGTCCAAAAATCGTATCCTTAATAATGAAAGACTTGAATAATGTTGCCTCAAAAATCCTGAAGAAACGCCTGCAGAATTAACGAACAGGCTGAAATCTAGTGAATAATATCAGCCTCTTTTGAGGCTGATTTTCCCAAAGGCTGTGTTACGCATGTCACTGCAGACTAAAAATTTTTCGATTCATCTTAATTTATTAGCGATTCTTGCTTTTCAGGTTGTATGAGTAGAAGTACATCTGAAATGATTTCTATCGATAAGTTAGCACTGGCAGAACTCAACCCACAATTACGCTTCGATCAAGAAGTTATGGTGGTTCGTTTAAGCCAAGTTTTAGGGAAGCGAAACTAAGCAATTCAGAACGTGCAGATCTTTTATTTTGAACGAGGGTGTTCTTTACGATAGCCTCGGCCTGTGGTCTCTTGCTCGTTATGATTTTTCTCACAGCATTATCTCTAATCAAAAATGGTAGCAGCCTACAATTATATGGGGCTTTATTTACTATTAGATGATGATTACGATAGTGCAATTGATACCCCTTTAATGCCGTTTTAGAATTAGACTCTCCTTATAGTTATACCTATTTAAATCGAGGTCTATCTTTTTATTACAGTGGACGGTACTCTGAAGCAGAACGATTTAATCCGTTTTTACGAAGATGAACCGAAAGATCCTTATCGTGCATTATGGCTTTATTTCAATGAATTAGAATTGATGCCTTGAGGCAAAAAGCTAATTTTGAACGTGCAAAAACTTATCACCTGATTTTTGGGGAACTAATGTTGTTCGTTTATTTCTTAGAACTTTCACTTGCACAATTACGTTCAAAAGTGATGCATGATGGCGCAACCGAATAGCGCACATTATGCAGAACTTTTAACCGAAACGTATTTTTATCTTGCAAAACAAAAACTCAAATCAAAATGAAAGAGAAGAGCTATTAGCCTCTTTCGTCTTGCTTTAACAAACCAAGTGTTTAACTTCGTTGGTATCGTTTTGCTTTGTTTGAGACTGTCACAACTTCGTAATCAGGATGCGTTGACAGGTTTTTCAAACAACTCCGGCTGTGTTGGGGAATAATTAGGAACGAACAAGCGGTCAAATTAATCTGTTTTTGCAAAACACAGCTAAAAATCCGACCGCTTGCACTCAGGATATCGTTTAAGCATTTGTTTGCTTCCTTTTTCTTTTCTATTTACCTAGCAATTTTTGGGTGCTCGGCACCCTATTATTTGTTGCGTGTTCAACACGCTTATTATTGGATTTTACGACAGCTGAATCGCTAAATTACTTTCGCAGACTTAGGTCTTCCTCAATCTATTCTTGATGCCGTTAACCAAATCGGTTTCGTCACCCCCATCGCCTATTCAACAGAAACTATTCCGCACCTACTAGAAGGTCGCGATGTTTTAGGTATGGCACAAACTGAGTGGTAAAACCGCTCTCTCTCCCATTACTTTTCAAAATTGATCCAAACGCTCGCCATCACAAATGTGAGTCTATGGCGCCTCGTGAGTTAGCTATTCAGGTTGCTGATGCCTGTGAACAGTATTAAAAATATGAAAGGTGTGCGTGTATGAACTGTTTATGGTGGCCAACGCTGTGACATTCAATTACGTGCACTAAAACAAGGTTCAAGTTGTTGTAGGCACACCTGGTCGTATTCCTGACCATATTCGCCGTGGCATTGAATCTTTCAGCCTTACAATCTATCGTATTAGATGAAGCTGATGAAATGTACGTATGGATTTTATTGATGATGTTGAAACCGTCATGGCTGAATTACCGAAATCACCAAACGCGCTCTTCTCTGCAACCATATGCCAGAGCCAATTCGTCGCATCACTAAACGTTTTATGAAAAACCGCAGAGGTAAAATTAAAGCTACGCAACGTTCTGCGCGGTGCATTACTCAAAGCTATTGGTTAGTGAATGGCTTCCGTAAAAACGATGCCTTATTACGCTTCTGTCGAAGTAGAAGAATTTGATGCAGCGATTATCTTCACTCGCACAAAAACCGGTACTATTGATATTACTGAATTATGCGAACGTAATGGCTTCCGTACTGCAGCATTAAACGGAGATATGACCCAACAAGCACGTGAGCAAAACCTTAGATAAATCAAAATCTGGTCGCCAGATATGAGTTTGCGACTGATGCTGCCGCTCGTGGTGATGACATTGAACGCATCAGCTTAGTGGTAAACTACGATATTCCAGCTTGATGCAGATCTTACGTTCACCGTATTGGTCGTACGGGCCGTGCTGGTCGTTCTGTCGTGCATTATTGTTTGTAGAACCACGCGAACGCCGTTTGTTGCGCAACATCGAAAAACTTAATGAAAAACCAATTGATGAACTAGCGATTCCAAACCATGAAAATGCTCTCATGGAAAACGTCGTGCGAAATTTAAAGCACGCGTTGCTAAACAATTAGAACATCATGATTTAGAAAAATATCGTGATTGCTTGAAGATTTATTTACGGCAGATCCAAGGAATCATGAAGAATTAGCTCGCAATGATGATGATGTTACAAGAGAAACAAAAACTGATTCTGCCACAGACCCTGCTATTCGCCCTGCTCGTCAAGAACGTGGACGTCGTGGATCGTGATGATCGCCGTGAGTGAGCGTGGTGACCGTGAACATCGTGAAAATAACGGTGTGGCTATGGATTTATACCGCTATTGAAATCGGCCGTGAAGATGGTAGAAGTCCGTCATATTGTGCGTGCTATTGCAAATGAAGGCGATATTAACAGCGGTATATCGGGCATATCAAACTATAGATACTACTCTACAATTGAGTTACCGCAAGGTATGCTAACCATTTAAGGTACAACATTTTGCACAAAAATCTCGCGTACTAAATAAACAAATCGCAAATGTCATTATTACCAGCTGGTAGCCAATCAGGTCAATCATTTGAATCGATGGACGCCGTGATGGTCGTAATGAACGTCGTAATGACCGCCGCCGTGGCGAACGAGATAATGGTTTTAACAAAGATCGCCAAAGGTGGCTTTTAAAAGAAAAACGCTTTAGTGCACCGCGGTCGTCGCTAATCTGGTTTAATATATGGCTAAAGGTGGAGATATTTCCACCTTTAATTTTAAAAATGCTCCGTATGTTTATTAAAGAAATCCTATACTGATTGCCAAATTATCCCATCTGAAATGGACATTACCATGATGGAATATGCTATTAAACTGGCGCAAAAAGCTGAAGCACGGTGAAATTCCTGTCGGTGCGGTATTAGTGAGCCCCTGCTGGTGAAATCATTGGTGAAGGTTGAATCAATCTATTCTGCGTGCATGATCCCACCGCCACGCGGAAATGATGGCCATTCCGCGGGACAATCTCTGCAAAAATTATCCGCTTTAACCGTTGCACCTTATATGTCACTTGCTAGAACCTTGTGCAGTGTGTGCTGGTGCAATTTTGCACCAGCCCGAATTGGCCGTTTAGTCTTTGGTGCTGGTGATTATGAAAAAACCGGTGCAATTGGCTCGCTTTCATCTTTTTGAAGATTTTAAAATGAATCATTTTACTCAATATTCAAGGTGCGGGTATTAGGTTCTCTTGCAGTCAACAAAATTAGTGATGACGAAACATCGTTCAAGAAAAAGTCAAAAATAGACATTTTTAGCATTTACAAGCCAATCATTTGATTGAGTTTTACAAAAGAGCTTTATGAATAATCATAAAAGCCTCTTTTGCTGTCCACTTCGCCAAATGAGCTGTCGCCATTCTTCCTGTTCGGTTTTCTCTACGATAAGAAAAAGAATTTTTCCGGCTCACTAACCGTACAATGTCTCCGCCACTTATTGAGGTAATGCCCAATTTATTCAACTCGCTGTTTAGCCAGAAGATAAATATCGCCTAAATACTTTCCTGGTTGCTTTTCATCTGGCACAAAGCATTTATCGCTTACGCATTCTGTGCTACAAATTTATCAACCACTTCTTGACCAACCTGAAAAGTTTTTGCACCAATAGCAGGACCAAGCCAGCCTGAATTTCTGATGTCGGGCAAGCAAATTCTGCAACGGTATTTTCTAAAATTCCATCACATAATCCCTTCCAACCAGCATGTGCGGCTGCAATCTCTTGGCCATTTTGACTCACGAATAATACAGGTAAGCAATCTGCTGTCAGTATTCAACAGAACTTGGTTTTGGCTTGATTGGTATAAACCGCATCAGCCTCAACCGACTCATCAGAATAAGGCAAACGAAGCGCACTTTTAGTACTATGCGTTTGCGTTAAAAATAATGGTGGTTGCGGTAAACCAAACTGTGCTGTTAATAATCGTCGATTTTCCATGACATCATCAACGCTATCTCCCACATGATCGCCTAAATTAAAACTATCAAATGGGCTTCGGCTCACCCCACCTGTACGCAAATGTCGTGAAAGCATGAATTGAATTGGAACTTGCCAAGTTGGCAAAATGGCTTGAGGTTTTCTGTTCATTTCGCACTTATGACCGCTTGCTTTGTTTTCTTAGTGCAATAGCTTCAATTTCTAAGCCAACATCTTTTGTAAGCGAGCAACTTCCACACAAGAACGGCTGGAAAACTAGGATGCGCATTTTTCACGGAAAAATGTCTCATATTCCGCATTTACAGTTGCGAAATCATTTAAATCTTTAACAAAACCGTGGTTTTCACAATATCTGCAACTGAAAGACCTGCTTGCTCAATAATCGCTTTAATATTTTCAAGCGATTGGCGAGCTTGCGCGGTATTTCACTCAGGAATATTGCCCGTTTTCGGATCAGCGGGATTTGTCCTGATGTGAAAACCACTGTCCCTAAATCAACCGCTTGTACATAAGGGCCAATTGCTGCTGGTGCATTTCGGTGTGAATCACTTTTTGTCATGTTTTGTATTCCTTTTCTCTAAGTAAAATAAAGTCAATAAAGTAATCGCATCATAGAATTTTTACTTCTGGCTTCAATCATTTTTCTTTATTTAGCAATGCAAGTTATTTGCAAATCCGCTATTCGACGAGGTAAACTTGCCATATTTGTATTTCTCAATATTGAACAAAATTTATAGCGCTAAAAGTGTGTAACAGCCCCGCCATCTTTTGAGGCAACGCTGAAAGAATTAGAAAATATTGTCAGTTTATTAGAATCTGGTGAATTGCCACTTGAAGAAGCACTAAATGAATTTGAGCATGCCGTAAAAATTAGTTCAGCAAGGACAAGAACGCTTACAAAATGCGGAACAACGCATTCAAATTCTTTTAAATAAAAACAAACAAGCAGAATTAACGGATTATAACTAATCATGAATTATACGCTTTCGACGATCTCGCGTTTTTCCAAAAAACGAATTAACGATTTTATTCAATCAGCATTAAAACATTATCCTAATGCTCGTTTAACTGAAGCAGTAGCTTATGCCGTTTTATTAGGCGGAAAAACGTGTACGTCCATTTTTAATTTTATGCGACTGGCCGAATGCTCGGTGTCTCACTAGATAAAATTAGACACTAGCGCGGCAGCGATGGAATCCATTCATGCCTATTCCCTAGTACATGATGATTTACCCGCAATGGATGATGATGCGCTTCGCCGTGGAAAATCCAACGTGCCATATTGCTTTTTGATGAGGCCACTGCTATTTTAGCTGGTGATGCATTGCAAAGTTTGGCTTTCTCGTTGATTAGCGATGATGAGAAATTAACCGATTCGCAAAAAGTTGCACAAATTAGCGCACTTGCAACCGCGGCTGGAGCGAAAGGTATGTGCTTCGGGCAAAGTTTAGATTTGATTGCCGAAGATAAAGCGGTAAGTCTTGCTGAATTAGAGCAAATTCATCGAAATAAAACTGGGGCACCTGATCGAAGCGTCGGTCATGATGGGATTTAATCTCTCTCAATCTGCAAACGATATGCATGTTCGGATGCAATTACAACGTTATGCGCAAGCTATTGGATTATGCATTTCAAGCACAAGATGATATTTTAGATGTTATTGGCGAAACTGAAAAATTGGTAAGCACGTTGGTGCTGATGAACATCTCCATAAAAGTACTCTATCCAAAAACTTTTTAGGGTTAGAGGGCGCAAAACAAAAGCTCCAAGACTTGTATGAGCAAGCCTTTAGATGCATTAGCACAACTCTCTTTTTGATACTAGCGCTTTGAAAGCGTTAGCTGATTTTTATTATTCACCGCGAAAGTTAATTTCTTTTCGCAACTCTTTTTAATTTAAGGAAATTTTATGTATTTAGCAGAAATTCAGCAGAATTACAAGAAGCCGCAGATCTCACTTTTGATAAGGTCAAGGAATGATGACATTCAATTGATTCAAGATGCTGCTCTACTTGTGCAAACAGTTTTAAACAAGGCGGTAAAGTGCTTTCTTGTGGTAATGGTGGTTCACATTGCGATGCAATGCACTTTGCTGAAGAACTTACTGGTCGTTACCGTGAAAATCGTCCAGGTTACCCAGCAATCGCGATTTCAGATGTTAGCCATTTAGCTTTCGTGTCGGTAATGATTTTGGTTACGATTATGTTTTCCTCGTTATCTAGAAGCGGTTGGAAATAAAGGCATGACGTACTCTTTGGCTTATCTACCTCAGGTAACTCTAAATGTGTTAAATGCTATTAAAGTGGCTAAAGAAAAAGGCATGAAAGTGATTGCAATGACCGGTAAAGATGGTGGAGCAATGGCTGGATTAGCAGATGTTGAGATCCGTGTTACCGCATTTCCGTTAGTGCTGACCGCACACAAGAAATCCATAATCAAAGTTATCCATATTTTTAATGATGTTAATTGAATTTGAAATGGCAAAAGTTGCTTAATTAGATTTTAATAAATTTACCTTTAAATACTGTGTATGCCATGCTCTTCCTCGTATAATGCAAAAACTTATGTCATTATTAAGGATTAAGGCTATTACATATTTTAATGAAGGAACGCTAGATGAAATTTAATAAATCTATTTTATTCACGACTTTTAATTGCCAGCGAAGTTGTATTAACAGCTTGCACGAGGAGAGTAGCACCAGCAAATAATGCACAGAGACCCAAGAGAAAAAGTTGATGCTCAAGATGCAAAAACACAGTTTGAGCAAGCTGTAAAAATCACGCGCGACTAAAACGTGCTTTTAACAAAAGATGCCAAAGGTAATGCAACAGTTTCATGTACCTATGACATTGAAAAATACTGGAGATAAAGCAATTAAAGCAATTCACTGGATTGAGTGCTTATTCATTTTGAAGGTAAAATTCTTTACGTAGTAAAATTTACCATTGATTTTGCAGATGCTATTCCAGTAAAAGCAAAAGCAATATTTAATGAAACCACAGCCTTAGAAAATATTCCTTAACGTTCCGCTCAGCGGTAGAACATCTAACAGTAATATCCAAACGATCATTGGACCAATGAGCATTGAATTTACAGATGGCTCAAAAATTATTGCTAATAAATAATTTTCAAAATATAAAAAGGCTGAACAATTGTTCAGCCTTTTCTGATAGATTTAGTGTCCAGCTGTTGGTAACCAGCCCATACTCATCGGGAAGTTCCACCAACCGAAACCAATAGTGGTATGTACTAATAAGCTACCAAAAGGCAATGATGAAACCTGCAGTCCACCAAGATTTGATATCGTTATATGCACCAAAAGTAATTGGGCCTGGGCCACCGCCGAGTGCGTTACAGAACCACCGTAGAGTTCTGCAAATGACTAAACCTAACGTTAATAATTCAACTGGTGCCTGCCACTTTCCCACTGTTGCAACATGCAAGGATCATCGCTGCTACATAAGCACCACCAGAAGCGAAATAAGTAACGGCAGAAACACTAAAATTAAGATAACAACCGTGCCAACATGACCGTGGTCACCGAAATCTAAATGTTTATTTAAAGTATCCGCTAACCATTCAAAAGGAATTTCGCATTTTCAAGGATTTTTGACATCCCGATAATACCGCCGTACCAAATTAATGTATCCCAGCCTGCTTTTATACGTGACGTCATCCCAGGAAACGATATTTAATACGATACAAAAGCACCATAGTAATAAGTGCAACGGTTGTTGAGTTTACGCCAAAGGAAATCAGCACAAATCCAGCCAAAAGAGCTAACACAAATAACACCGCTAATGATTTCTCACGCATGCTCATTGGGCCTAATTCTTCTAAGCCTTTTTTCGCAATATTTTTGTTATCTACATGTTTAAGTTCTGGTTTTGCGATGAAATAACAAATTAACGGAATTAAAAGAAATAAGCAAAAGTAGACCTGGTACAGATGCCGCTAAGAACCATTCTATCCAGTTCACTTTAAAGCCTACCGGCTCCATAATCGAAAGCGCTAATGCGTCGGGTGCCATCTGCGGTTAAGAAAAGATAGCTGGTTGTTTTTACCGTCATATATACGTTTAACAATAAATAACGTCCAGCTAATTTTGGTGATTTTTCAGGATCAGAACCTAGTGCCACCGCCACACTGTTAATAATTGGGAATAATCCCACCCGCACGTGCGGGTATTTGAAGGGTTGCTGGCGATAATAGTAAATCAAGAATACCGTAACATAACCTAAACGTAAGGTTGTATTACCAATCCATCCGATCAATATAGTAAGCAATTCGTTTACCTAAACCAGTAATCACAAAAGCAGAGCTTAAGGTGAAGGCAGTGAATCAACCACGTTGTGCCTGATTGATAACACCGAAAGGGTTTGTTCCCACTTTTCACTACTTTTTCAGCACCTGCAGTATTACCGATCGTTGCTGCAGATGCCTGCAACAGCAGCTAATAAAACAGCTGGCTCACCCATAGAAGGCTTAATCACAAGCCCCACGATAGTTGCAACATAAATACCGTAAACGCCAGGCTTAATCGAAAGCCCTTCCAGGCGCGGGGATTAGAAAAATAGCACTGGAATCGCAGGCGTATTGCTAGTTCTGCGCTGTAGACCGCGCCATATTTCACCTCTATATGAAAGTTATGATGATAAGACACCGTTAATGCGACTAAATCACGGCGCCACCCTTTTGGCTGATATTCTGTTTAACACACGCAAACTGAATCTAATTCACTTAAAGCTCTGTGTTAACGCTGTATCGCATCTTGTAGAAATTTCTTTGTTTCCTAACCGCTTGACGGCATCAGTTTGTGAACAAAACTTAAGCCTCTCATCCTGCGCGCGATTGACTACATTTTGTATCTTGGTTTGTGTTGCATAAAGAAAAGCCATGCAATTTGTAATTGATGCTCGAGAAAGATTTATCTTGATGCGATTTGAAGCATTACTAACGCGCGTTGCACGAGAGTAGAAACCACTCGGCCTCCCTCTTGCGCCAGTTAAAGCCGTACTGCTGATACGCGCACCTGCCGTTAAAGGTTGGGCTTTTCGGACCGGTGCTACAATTCATCGCATAATGCCTTGCGTCATTTCTGCTACCAGATTACAAATCGCTGTTACATCATACGGCTTCTTTGCGCATATAACCGACCAATCGCAGTACAAACTAAGCCAAAGCAAAAAATCGCCCCTTTGATGCGTATTCACATTTTGAGTCGCTTGATCATCGCTTTTTCAGCAGAGCATTCAAGCGGTCGAATTTTCGATAAAAGTGCGAAACATCTGCTTTATGAGGTTGCCATCCTTTTTAGCACAAATTGCATAAAAATAAGGACGAAGGGCTTCTGCGCTTCGCTCAAAAGGTTTGCACATATCATATCTTGGTGCGAACCATTGTTCTCTAAATCAACCAGCCAGGTTTAGGGCCTAAGATAAACCTCTTTTCAATAATGCCTTATAGGCTAATTCTTCAATCCGTTCTGCAAAATAAACCGCTTGCTGCGCACGATTTTTGCATTTCCATAAAAATCTCATCATGTACTGGTGTACGATGTCGCATATACTTTTGCTTCTTGCTCACAAAGCAAACAAGATCTTGGTAGGAAGACTCAAATTTAGCCTCGACTCAACAACTTTCCATTTTTATCTATTACATCGAACTCCCACAGTCTAGATAACGGTGAACTATCTTCCAAAAGCAATCATTTCACTTTTTCAATGTTGCCGCTTCAGTAGCTACACACAAAAGTAGCTTCATGCCCGGTTTCAAGTGACGAATCAATGCCCTCAATAGGTTTAATGTTGAGACGAAGTTAAAACAAGCGGTCAGATTTTTCCAATCCTTTTGCAAAAGATAATCGTACAATTCATCACACTCGTCTAACGTAAATGAAAGCAAGGGTTTGTTGATACTTCGCTAACAATTGTTGTTGCAGAAAGCGCGATCTTCACGTGCTTGAAGTAGTGCTTCGAGTGAAATCATCAACACCTTCTGTTGAGAATGTTTGGAAATCTTTTTGCAAAATATGACCGCTTGTTATTTTCTATCTTACGCTTTTACTTGGTAAACTGTGTCATGCTTTATTGCCATCACGATAACGTACAACCGCCACGGGTTTATCTGTAAATTCAATATCTTTTGGCTTGCCAGTAGTGCTATAAACACGCTCACAAAGCTGTTCGATGAGTGAATAAAGCAATTCCTGCATTAGTTAGAGTTTCGATCAAGTCTGGACGTTTAGGGTTTGACGGCAACACCACGATCGGTCACTAAAATATCAATATTTTCAGCAGTTACACAAGTAATGACATTTTCAACTACCGTCGGAATGCGACCACGCACGAGTGGGGCAACAATAATTGCCACTTGTGCAGAAGCTGCCGTATCACAGTGACCACCAGAGGCACCACGAATCACACCATCAGAACCCGTTAATACGTTCACATTAAACTTTCGTATCAATTTCTAATGCGGATAAAATAACTACGTCTAAACGTTCAACTGATGCGCTTCGAGCTAAAGTTTTGCATATTGGTTAGCTGAAACGCTAATATGGTTTGGATTGCGTCGCTAACGATTCTGCGGCATCTTTGTCGAAAGATTGCACATCAATCGGTCTTTCTTAATTAGCCCAGCTTCATGTAGTGCCACCATACTTGAGGTACTACACCTAGCAAAACTTGCAGTGATATTTTCACGGCGCATTTTTCTTCTAAGAAACGGGTTACCGCTAATGCTGCACCACCTGAACCCGGTTTGCAATGAAAAACCATCTTTAAAATAGCCAGGGTGAAAATAACTTCCGCATTTACGGGCAATTAACAATTCACGCGGTTGGTCGTCATACGCGTTGCACCGCCACCGATTTTTCGGATCGCCAACTTCATCAACTTGTAGCGATTAAATCAACTTGATCTTGGCCAATGCTGATTGATTTAATGGGTATTCTCCAAATTCTTCGGTTAATAACACGACTTTATCTGCATATTCTGCATCTGCTGGCATAACCCAGTGAGCCACATTTGCTTTTACCACTAAAGCCGTTAGCATTACCGAATTTATCGCACATCGGTACGCCTAAAAATGCGACATCAATTTTAAGCTCACCAGATTTCACTAAATGCACGGCCACCGTGAGAGTGAATATTGACCGGTTCATTTCTAAGATACCTTTTGAAATTTCATCCGCTAATTGACCACGTAATCCTGATGAGTAAATTTTCGTTACACACCATTTTTAATATGTTCAATAATTGGATAGTGGCTATCAATCAATGAACTTGACGCTAAAGTTAAGTTTTTAAACCCCATTTCAGCGATTTTATTCATAACCATATTTACCACAAAAATCCCTAGCACGGAATGCATGGTGGAAAGAAACTGTCATGCCATCTTTTTAAGCCTGAGCGACGAATAGCTTCTTCTAAACTTTCACAAATTTTTGCGATCTTTTGCAGTGCGAGCGAGAGATTCAGCTTTTTGGTACAGCTTGGTAAACTGAGCGATTGGCATTAAATTTTTGCAACACGTTGTTCTCTGGTTTGTCATCTTCTTTCTCCCTTACTCTTCACGAATGCCTGATTTTTGCACGCTCAAGCACTAATCTTGCACGATCAATAATTGGCGCATCAATCATTTTTGCCGTTAAGTGAAACGACACCCTAAACCATTACGTTCAGCTTCTTCTGCTGCCGCAATAATTTTCTCTGCTTGATCCCATCTTTTGCGTTGGCGCAAAGAGATTAGTAAAAGACTCAATTTAAGAGGTTAACTAAAGATTTACCATCGAAACCTAGCTGTTTAATCAATGCTGCTTCTTTTAGAAACCTTCTTCATTATTTGCATTACGAATAAAGCTGTATCAAATGCTTGAATACCCGCCGCACGTGCCGCTTTGTAAAATAGAACAACGGGCAAATAATAATTCAATCCCTTCTGGCGAACGCTCAGTTTTTAAGTTACGAACATAGTCTTCCGCACCAAGTGCAATACCAATTAACCGTTTTTGAAGCGCGTAGCAATTTGATTCTGCTTGAGTAATCCCTAATGGAGATTCAATCGCTGCTAGCATTTTGGTTGAGCCGACTTCGCGTCCGCACGCTTTTTCAATTTCTGTGATGGCTAAATCCAGCTATCCACTACATCTTGTGCAGTTTCAGTTTTTCGGCATACGCACCACATCAACGCCTGCTCTGACAACCGCATTTAAGTCGTTTAATCCAAATTCAGAATCAAGTGGGTTTACACGTACCACTGTTTCAATTTCTTGATAAAGTGGGATGTTGTAATGCGTGCGCGACTAAAATACGTGCAGAATCTTTCTCTTTTAATGCCACTGCATCTTCAAGATCGAACATAATTGAATCTGGCTTATAAATAAACGTATTACTGATCAGCTGCCGCATTAGAACCCGGCACGAATAACATACTTCTTCTTAATTTAATCGGCTCGCCTCTGCACTTTTCTCCCAATCAATAGTTTCATCGGTTTCTCGCAAAAGTGCTGCTTTAATCTTGCTCGTAATACCACAATCTAATGCGCCTTTATCTTCAACAATAATTTTTGCTGCAGTGACGTTGAACTGCGCTAGCACTGCATTGATAGTCGCTAAAATATCATCCCAAATTGTTTACCCACAGAACTATTCAGTTCAATTTCAAGTGAGCTATTTGGCGCAATACGAATTTGTGCATCGCTAGATTCTAATGTACCTGCGATGGCATCTTTGAGTTATCTGCATAGACTGATTCTCCAATTACGCTTTTTCAGATTCATTGTTCACGAAATCTAAACCTTTTTGAATATCATCTCTTTAAAATGCTATCGATTTCTTGTAATTTAGCTTTTTCATAAGCGCTTAACTCACCTAATGGGCAGTACTTCCTCTACGCCTTCTAAACCAAAACGTACTTGGCAAGCAAAGAATTCTGGTAAGCCACTTCCTTCTGGTGTTTTCGAACATAAGCATAACGAACACAGCCATCACCTAACAGAGCTTTAAATACTGCAATGGCAAAACGTGCCAGATTCAGCCATTGATAAAGTCGCAGAACCGCCACCTGCTTTTTGCTTCAACAACTTCTGTACCAGCATTTTTGAATACGATGAGTTAAATACTCAATTTCTTCTTTTCTTAATTCAATTTTTAAACCACGAGAAAAGGGCTTGTGAAAGGAGAGAGGTAGAATGGTTGGACCAGAATGCCCACCCACAACAGGAACTTTAACAGTAGTTGATTTTGATGTTTCAGCTCGGAAACAAAACTCTTCGCACGTACAACATCTAGGTTTGTTACACCAAAAAGCTTTCTTTTTATCATAAATGCCTTTATTGCGTAATACTTGTGCAGCAATCGGTACTAAAAGTGTTTACTGGGTTCGTGACAATACCGATACAAGCTTTAGGACAAATCTCCGCCACTTTCTCAAGGGCTTTTTAATAATTCCCGCGTTGATGATTAAAGAGATCTGCACGAGTCATACCTGGTTTTACGTGCAAGCCCTGCAGTAATTAGCACCATATGCATCCTCTAATGCTTTATCTAAGTCATCACCAGCATAACCTTTCACTTTACAGCACTGATGTGGCTAATATCCACCGCAACACCTAGGGTACTGGAGAAATATCATAAAAGCTAGCTCTGATTCCTGCAGGTAAATTGCTTTACTAACAGCTAAAGTTTGACTCAATACCACCAGCTGCACCTAAAAAGCGTTAGTTTTCATAACATCACCTCTTTAAATAAATATGAATAAATTTCAACTAATTTACATTTTAACGTAATTTTTGAAAACTCACTAAAAATAGTATGCTTGACATAAATCAACGACTATTTTTGCAAATTTTTCAAGAAAATTATCGCTAACCCAAAAATCACATCTCCATAGAAAGATAACTTTCGTCATCTTTCTTTTCTCTGTTAACATCTAATTCGCGCATAATGCATTGCTTTCAATGAAATCACGTCGTGGCTCTACCTCATCGCCCATTAACGTGCTAAATAATCTATCTGCCGCAATAGCATCTGTAATATTTACCTGTAACATCTTAGCGAAACCGGATCCATCGTTGTTTCCGCATAACGCGTTCCGGATTCATCTCACCTAACTCGCTATAGCGCGGAATCGTTAAGCCTTTACGAGATTCTTTCACTAACCAGTCTAAAGCTTCTGCAAAACTGCTAATTGCTTGACGTCGTTCACCGCGCATTTACATAGGCCGTTGGGGTTAACAAATCGTTTTAGTTTAGTTTCGCCCAATGCCACAATGCTTTGGTATTCTTGGCTAGAAATGAAAATTAAAATCGATACGATAAGTTGATTATCCATACCTGTATGTAGTAACAATCACTCTGGCTCATAAACTTTGGCGCTCAGCATTGAAGAACAGATTACCACGGTAGAAATGTGCCACTGGTTTCTTTAGACACTAATGCGTTGACAAATTGTTCTACCCAAGCGGTCATTTTTGTTTGATCTTTTCACTAATTCTGTAGCTGAGTGCTGGTGTATAACCCAATTCATTCAATAATGGCTGTCGGGTAGCGGCGAACCAAGCGTTCAAAAACGTTTTTGTACATCATTATACTGACCAATTAAACTTTCTAATGCCACACCACTTAATCGCTGGCGCATCTTCGCTAACATAAAGCCTGCACTTCTAAAGCAATATCAACTTCATATTGCGCCATTTTCATCATTATCTTGGATATAGCGCTCTTGTTTTACCTTTTTCACCTTTTATATAGTGGCGGTTGCACTGTAATATAAATGTAGCCGTTTTCTAAATCAATTCTGGCATTTGACGATAGAAGAAAGTCAGCAATAAAGCACGAATATGCGCACCATCGGACATCGGCATCGGTCATGGTAATGATTTTATGATAACGCAACTTCTCAACGTTATAATCTTCACGACCAATTCCCGTTCCTAATGCGGTAATTAACGTTGCAACCTCTTGAGGAAAAGCATTTTATCAAAGCGTGCTTTCATACGCTTTAAAATTTTCCCTTTTCAATGGCAAAAATCGCTTGCTACGATCACGACCTTGTTTTGCTGAACCACCCGCAGAGTCCCCCTCCACCAAGTACAATTCTGAAAGTGCTGGATCTTTTTCCTGACAATCCGCTAATTTACCTGGTAATCCACCTAAATCTAACGCACACTTTACGGCGTGTCATTTCACGTGCTTTTACGCAGCTTCACGTGCACGTGCGGCATCAATGATTTTGGTCACGATATTTTTCGCATCACTCTGGATTTTTCAGCTAAATATTCTGCTAATGCTTCATTCATGGTGCTTTCTCCACCGCACTCTCAGAAGAAACCAATTTCATCTTTTGTTTGTGAAGAGAATTTTGGATCAGGCACTTTTACAGAAATCACTGCGACTAAACCTTCGCGCGCATCATCACCCAGCACATCATTATTCGCATCTGCTTTTAAGCACACCGCTGTTATCCATGTAGTTTTTCAATGCACGAGTTAATGCTGCTCTGAAGCCTGCTAAGTGCGTACCACCATCACCTGCTGTGGAATATTATTGGTAAAGCAATATACGTTTTCGTTATAGCTACTCGTTCCATTGCAGAGAAACTTCAACGCCAATGCCATCTTTTCTCAGTAGAAAGATAGAAAAGGCGTATTATGAATATGCAGTTTTGCTCTTCATTTAAATACTCAACATAGGCTTTTAATCCCACCTTCATATTTAAAATGTTCTTCCTGACCTGAACGCTCATCAACCAATCGAATAGATACGCCAGAGTTTAAGAAAGAAAGTTCACGCAAACGTTTTTGAAAAGTTTTATATTCAAAATCAGTTTTATTTTTGAAAATCTCTAGGCTTGGCCAAAACGCACCATGGTACCTGTTTTTCAGTATCACCAATAATGCTAATGGTGCGTCAGGTTCACCTAAGCTATAGAATTGTTCGTGAACATGACCTTCACGGCGAATAGTTAATTGCAATTTAGATGAAAGTGCATTAACTACAGAAACACCTACACCGTGTAAACCGCCAGACACTTTATAAAGAGTTATCATCGAATTTACCACCTGCGTGAGTACAGTCATGATAACTGCAGCTGCAGACACACCTTCTTCTGGTGAATCCCAACAGGAATACCACGGCCATCATCTTGCACTGAAACTGAGTTATCTGAATGAATCGTAACGATAATGTCTTTACAATAACCCGCTAACGCTTCGTCAATCGCGTTATCAACAACTTCAAATACCATGTGATGTAAACCGGTGCCGTCATCGGTATCACCAATATACATCCCTGGGCGCTTTCTTACTGCATCCAGACCACGTAAAACTTTAATACTTGAAGAATCGTAATTCGGTTGATTGAGTTCAGACATTCGTTGTTCCTAACATAACAAAATGGTGGCATTTATGCCAAAAATTATTGGAATTATAGCAGACACTAAAAGGCGAAATATAAGATAAAAAGGACTAAATCGCTAAAACGATGCTCTCCCGCATAAATTGTGGCTCGCCCTTTTCTTGCAAATGCCAATAACGTAAATTGATTTTTCTTTGCTAAATTTACCGCCATTTCTGTTGTTGCAGAAATAGCACACAGCATTTCAATGCCAACAGCTAGACACTTTTTGCACCATTTCAAAACTTGCCTCGACTAGTCACAAAGACAAATCCAACTGGTCGTTCCGCTTTTTCATATACCAACCGATAAGTTTATCTAAAAGCGACATGTCGCCCTACATCTTCTCAATTGCCAGAAGCTTACCGTCTAGGAGAAAAAGGCTGCTGCATGGCTCGCACCAGTTCTTGCGCTAATGTTTTGAGCTTGTTCTAATTGCGCTAAACATTCTGCCAAAATATGCGGATTCACTTGTTTGCAAGCGGTCATTTTTCTGTGCTAATTGGCGACTTTGGTTTACCTGTTCTAGCTGTTTCACTCCACAAATGCCGCACCTGTTCGGCCAGTCATCACGGGCGTTTTCTTTTAATGCAACAAAACAACGGGCTGCCATTTCAATTTGACTTCCACTCCTTCACACTGAGGAACAATATCCATGCTACCGTAAATTTCAGATTTATTCGAAATAATGCCTTCGTTTAAAAGAAAACCCGAGTGCAAAATCCTCTAAAATCTTGCAGCGTTGCCATCATTACCGCGTGGGAAATGCCGTTAGACACTAAAAGCCACTGGCACTTCAGCGATTACATTATCTTCCACTTTTTGTTTGAACAACAGCGCTTCGTTAGTTAGTGCAATTTAATTGCGGCAGTTTTGATTTTTGTCTGCATGCTTTTCTCAATTTCCAGATAACGGCGATAATTGCCTAAATAATAGTAAATTATCTAATAAAACAGACCGCTTGCAAGCCTTATATTGCTCACAAGCGGTCATTTTCTGATTAAATTATACAAATTTTTGGTTTATAGTTTTTCAACCAATTCAACCGCATACCCAATATACGTTGCCGGTGTCATTGTTTTTAAGCGCACTTTTTCCATATCTGGAATAGCTAAACTGTCAATAAAGGCACGCATTGCCGCCTCATCAACACGTTTACCACGTGTTAACTCTTTCGAGTTTTTCATACGGTTTTTCAATGCCGTAACGGCGCATTACGGTCTGAATAGGGTTCGGCCAACACTTCCCAGTTTTTGATTTAACTCATCACGTAAATGCTGTTCATTTACCTCTAATTTACTAATGCCTTTTTAAGGTTGAAGCATAAGCAATTAACGCATAGCCTAATCCTACACCTAAATTTCTTAATACCGTAGAATCGGTTGAAATCTCGCTGCCAACGAGAAATTGGTAATTTTTTGGCCCTAAATGGGTCATCACCGCATTTATAACCCTAAGTTACCTTCAGAGTTTTCAAAATCAATTGGGTTAACTTTGTGCGGCATGGTTGAAGAGCCAATTTCCCCTGCAATGGTACGTTGTTTTGAAATGATTTAATGCGATGTAACCCCACATATCACGGTCAAAATCGATTACGATCGTATTAAAACGAGCTACGCAATCAAAGAACTCAGCGATGTAATCATGCGGCTCAATTTGTGTAGTATATGGATTCCCAAGTCACGCCTAAAGATTGCTCAATAAACTCTTGGCTAAAGATATGCCAATCAACATCTGGATATGCCGAAAGATGCGCATTGTAGTTACCTACCGCCCTCATTGATTTTCGCTAAAAATTTCTACATTTTCTAATTGTTTATATTGGCGTTGTAAGCGATAAGCTACGTTTGCCATCTCTTTACCAATCGTCGTTGGGCTAGCTAGTTGTCCATGCTGTACGAGAAAGTAATGGAATATGCTGATAGCGTTTTGCTAACTCAGTTACTGCATCAATCACTTTTTCCATTCTGGTAATAACACCTCTTCACGCGCCGTTTTAAGCATAAGCGCATGAGAAGTATTATTGATATCTTCCGAGGGTGCAAGCAAAATGAATAAATTCATTTATCGCGTGTAATTCTGGTAACGCCTCACATTTTCTTTTAAGAAATATTCAACCGCTTTTTACATCTATGATTGGTTGTACGTTCAATTTCTTTAATTCGATTAGCGTCTTCTAATGAGAAATTGGCAACAATCTGATTAAGGTAATCGCTTTGCTTTTTCAGAAAAAGCTGGAACTTCTTTGAGTTTGTGCGTGCGAAAGCCAGTTTTTGTAACCAGCGTACTTCCACTGTCACGATATTTTAATAAAACCGAATTCACTAAAAATTGGGCGCAACGCGGCTGTTTTATCTTGATAGCGCCCATCAATTGGCGATAATGCGGTTAAGGCTGTCAGTTCCATTAAGATTTCTCCGTATATTCAATGGTTAATAAATTGATTGAAAAATGTTCACGTGCATGGTCAAAAATTTTTACGGCGTGAAAAATAAAAATTGCCAACGGGTACCGCCCACTTGCTGCCATAAAATCGCTGAACGAATACCGGCTAACAATACCGCACGAATTTTTGTGTTGAATGTCTGGACGCACTAAATAATCTTGTAATCCAAAGACGTGAATTTTTGTCCTAGCGGGCTGATAATATCACTATAAATAGCGGCTAAATTTGCAATCATTTGATCTGCCATCACATTATCATCATAAAGTGAAAAGCTGACGTTTAATTTGCTGCAAACGCTGTGCTAGCTGTGTTTTTGCGTCACTATTTTGATTCAATTTATGCCCAAGCGCTAATAAGCTAATCCAATAACGCCCGATTTCAGTATCTAGTTTTACCTTGGCCATGCTAAGTTGCGCCATAGCGGTTTCAAACCCACTTTCAAATTAGCAAGGCTATCACCATAAACGTTAAGCGTCAGATTCTGGGAGGTAACCAACAAACTTTTAATTAAAAGTTTCAAAAAGCCTCTTTCTGCTCGACTTGACCAGTATGTGCTAACTCTTGCACCACTTTTGCAGCTTGGCAGACACCTGCATGAGCCCTATACTAATTTCTGAATAATTTCGCTATACTACCATTTCACAATTTTTGTGAAAAATATACCATTTTTCGTTTTCTTTTAAATTAAGGTCGCACAACAGGTTAATTGACTAATTGTCCATTATCTATCTGATAAATACGATCAAACTCATGATAAACCTTTTTAAGCGATGTGCTAATCATCAATAGGGTTTTATTTGCACAATGCGATAAAATCGGTCGTAAAATTAGCTGCTCGGTTTCACGATCTCAACCCTTCTGTTGGTTCTATCTAATAAGATCACATCAGCTTGACTTAATAATACTCGTGCTAACCTAAACGACGTTGCTCTCCGCCAGATAACGGTCGACCGCCTTCGCCTAACCAAAGAGATAGCCCTCTTCGTTCAAATAAGCTAAACCAACTGTTTCTAACACTTCAAGTAATTGTGCATCTGAAGCAGTTGGATTCCCCATCAATAAGTTTTTGCTTTAATGAGGCATTAAAAGACAATATGCACACGCTGGCTTAATGTGACTAAAATGTTGACGTAACACGGCTTCCGGATAATCCGCAATTTCGCAATGATTCAACAAAAATTCGACCGCTTGTAGGTGCATACTCGATTAAGTAGTTGGAATAAGGTGGATTTTCCACTTCCCGTTTTCCTACAATCGCAATCACCTGCTTTAATGGATAGAGATCTGATTTAGTTGCCATTTCTGATTGCATTGGATAGCCAAATGAAACTGAATCAAATTCAATTAAGGGCTGATTTGAATACAACTTCTTGCCAAGTTGCTGAACCATTAAAACTCACTTGCGCGGGCTGTTCAGTAATTTCATTAAGCGCTCAGCCGCGGCAATAACTTTGACCTAGTGTAAAAACTGCCACGCCAATCGGCATTAAAATTTCGGTTGATGCCATCACACGAGAAAAATTACTAACGCAATTAACGCTTGTGGATAATCTGCTGTTGGCGCATGAATCGCACTAGATTAAATAGATGACCACGCACAACAAGATGCCATTTGACTAATAAAGCATTTGATAGGCTCTGTGAGATGACTCTCTTACGCTGTTCTAACCATTGTTCTTCAATTTTTGCAGTTTTGATGTCATTTCTGGCACTCAAACCAAATAACAAAATTCTGCGTAATTGAATCCATTCAATAAACTGAGCACGATATTGCGCACGACTTTGTACGGTATTCTGTCCTAATTTTCTGCCTAAATGATAAAAACGGTTGGAAAAATCGCTAATAAGGCTAATACACGTTCCGCAAATAATAACTGCAAGTAAGCCAGAAACAAAAGAAAGGCCAATAGCCATAAAAGGCAATCACCATTAAGGCACTTACAAAATGGCGTGTACAATTTAAATAAAGGGTATCTAACGTATCTACATCAGCCGCTGTTGAGTTCAATAATTCGCTATTACGATAACGCTTTAATCCACTTGGACTTAATGGAATCAATTTTTAAAAGATAGTCATGCGTAAATTGGCGAGTACTCTAAAAAGTCGCATCATGAGTCACTCAAAACGTTCAAAATAACGAGAAACAGTCCGTCCAATCGCTAAAACCACGTACACCAGAAGATGGGTAAAAAGAAGTTAAAACCAGTGCAGAACCAGCAAAGAAAAGAAGCGGCAAGGAACCAACCGGATAAACTTAACAAACTGATGCTAGCAGAAAGGCTGGTAATGCTCAAAATAACGTTGCAGAAAGTAAACGCCCCCAGTGGGTACGGTATAAAGAAGAAAAGGTATCAGTGAGTTTCATTGAGGAATCTAATTAAATATTTGCAAAAATTGTAACATTTTAACCGCTTGTTCGCGAAGTTATGCCTGATTGTACCAGAAAACGCAGCTCAATATTATCCATATTGAGCTTTTATGTTGAAAAAGACTAAATCAATCCAGCTTGTTGTAATGCTTTTTAATACCACTGGTTGTGCTGATTCTGATAAAGTAGTTAATGGCAAGCGTAAATTCGGTTCACTAATTAACCCTAATTTATAAGCTGCCCATTTAATCTGGAATTAGGTTCGCTTCAATAAACAGATCGTGATGAAGTGCCATTAAACGCTGGTTGATAGCATCCGCTTCTTCAAATTTACCCAATGCAAGTTCACACATTTTCGCCATATCAGCTGCGGCAACGTTATTCGTAACAGAAATCACGCCTTGAGCACCTCAATTTCATTGCCTCTGAGTCCGGTTGCATCATCACGCTTAAGAAAAATAAAATCTTCGCCTGCAAGTTGCTTAATCAGCGGTAAGCGACTTAAATCACCGTCGCTTCTTTAACGCCCACAATATTTTCAATTTTAGATAAACGAGCAATCGTTTCTGGTTTTCAAATCACTACCAGTACGTCCTGGTACGTTATATAAAATTTGAGGTAAATCTGTTGATTCCGCAATTGCTTTTATAATGCAGATATACTGCCTTCTTGGGTCGGTTTATCTGTAGTAAGGCACAACTTACTTAAACAACCTGCAACGCCTGAATTTGTTAATAATTTAGTGAGCGTGATAGCTTGCTTGTTGCATTAGAGCCAGTACCTGCAATCACTGGAATTCGTCCATCAGCAAATTCAACGGTAACTACTTTACATTTTCATCAATGCCAAAGTAGTTGATTCTCCGGTTGTTCCCACTGAGACAATCGCTGCGTACCTGATTTTACATGATAATCTACTAAATTTTTAATTCTGTGTAGTTTACTTCACCATGTGTCATTGGCGTAACGAGTGCAACAATACTGCCATGAAATAAAGGCATAGACACTAATATTTTCCTCTTTTTATGATGCTTAGTGTTCAATAGCACGCAATTCATTTGAAATATGCAAGTATTTTTATTAAAAAATGCTTTTCAAACATCAATTAACATTGATGTGCTAAATTTTTAATCGTAAAGACTTGGTGAATCCATATCTGGTCTGGTTTTAAAGCGTCGATGCAGCCACATATATTGGCTTGGTGTTGTAAAGATTTCTTGCTCAACGAGCTGATTCATTTTTACAGCCGTATCATATCTCATTTTGGCAATCGCTATAAATCAACCATTGGGGAAAATTTTTACTGTATAGCCAGAATAATCCGCATGACGAGATTGAGAGAATGGCACCACTACGCTGTTGGGTGCTGAACGCGCGTGGCATATAACTGCCAGTGGTTGTCACACGCATCCTTTACTGCACGGAACAAACACGCTATTTTTACGCCCATAATCGCTGATCCGGTGCATGCCAAAATGGTTTCGCCTCAACGCTTTAATCATGCCACGCAGATCTTTTCTATCTAACATCGCTTTATTTGAACGCACCGTCCGCGAAATTGAATCCAATCTAATAACGGATTATCGTTAGGGGCGATACACGCCTATTCCTTGGCTGATAGTAACCCAACAATTCTGCACCTAATTCTAGTGTTAAAAATGGACTCCAACAAAAATAATCCCTGTTCCTTCAGGCTGATTTTTCAGATGCTCTAACCCTTTCACATGAGACCATTTAAAGAATACGTTTATCGGACCAAAACCGTTTATCCCGTTTCAATAATCGCCATGCCGACAGATTCAATATTTTTGCTCGATCAGACGATCAATTTCTGCTTCACTATAATGCGGAAAACAAAGTTTGAGATTACGGCGCGCAATACGAATACGACGTTTACCAAATCCTAATGCAGCAAAAAGATCTTGCCTAATCCTTTTACCAATAAAGACTAATACTGGATAAGGTAGGCAGTAGCAAACGGACCTAATCCAATCCATAATCCCCAACACGAGTGATGGAAAAATGCCATTGAAAATGGTGGAAATTTTATCTTACCGTCCATTATTCCCTCTTTTTGTTTAGATTATCGGCTAAGGGCATTTAAAAATGTTAACTAGATCACAAAAATTCACTTTTTATCCAGTAATCAGCCTTGATATTTTCTATGAAAAGCATACTTTAAAACTAAAACCAAAAACACAACCTAATCATAAAGAGGGCAACATTATGACACTCAATATCTCTAGTAAACAAATGGACATTACCTCTAACTCTGTAGTCATATTGAAGATCGTTTGGCAAAACTGGACAAATTCCATACCCAGCTTATCAATCCGCACTTTATGATTCATAAACAACCTAATGACTATGAAGTAGAAGCAAATCTATCGGTTCTCCATTAGGTGATTTAGTTGCAAAAGCAACGCATGCTGATCTCTATACGGCAATCAATGAAGTACAAACCAAATTAGAATCTCAACTGATTCGCTTAAAAAGAGAGAGAACATTAATTTCTCATTAAACTAATTGATTAACAGCTAATTGAGTTTACTCAATTAGCTGTTTTCTTTTTATGCTTCATCAGGCAAAAATAACGGGCCGAGTGAACTATGTGGTAAGCCGTAATGTTCAGGATAAATTACATCCACTAAATACAACCCTTCCGCTTTTGCCGTTGGTGCGGCTAATGTTCTATCCTTTGCTCAAGTAGCCATTTTGTCCAAATAGGCGGTTGTTTTACCTTGACCCACCTCAATTAAACTGCCAACAATATTTCTGATCATATGATGAACAAAAGCATTGGCTTTGAATATCAACAATAACTATAATTCTGACAGCGACTTACCTGAAGATGGTGTACATTTCGCCACGTGTGTGTGATTGGCATTTCGCAGCACGAAATGAGGTAAAGTCATTTTCACCTAATAGATACTGCCCTGCCTCATGCATTTTTCATGATCTAAATAGACATGATAATGCGATACCCTCTTTAGGTAAAATGGCTGAGCGTAATTTTTGATTTAGAATATAACGATAACGTCTTGCCGTTGCGCTAAATCTTGCATGAAATGAGTCATCTACTTCTACCGCCCATTTCACAGCAATATCATCTGGCAAATTAGCATTTGTACCCAAAACACGCAAGCTTGCATTGGACGAATCGCATCGGTTTCAAAATGCACCACCTGTCCTGTACCATGCACGCCAGAATCTGTTCGCCCTGCACAAAATACCTCAACGGGTGCATTAGCAACCTTTGAAAGTGCCGTTTCTAATGTTTGTTGTACGCTTTCAACTTCATCTTGGCGTTGCCAACAAAATAACGCGCGCCATCATATTCTATGCCTAATGCTATTTTTCATCTCTATCTAACGAACAAGCGGTCGAATTTAGTCATTTTTAACGAAATCAGACCGCTTGCAATTATTTTTGAATTAACTGGAGAAATTCTTTTGCGGGTTTCTCGATCATCTCAAGAAAACACCACCGAATGCCGAGGTTACCGTATAACTGTTGGTATCTTTTTACCCCGCGACATTTCACTACAAAAGTGTGTTGCTTTAACATAAACTGCAACATCTTCGGTTTCTAAAATCGTTTGAAAAAGCAGTAAGAATCTGTTCAGTAAAACGCTCTGAACCTGCGGGCGTTGTGCAAAGAAAAATTGCACCACACGGTTAATTTGTGAGACAGTCAATCACCCATTTTTGGGTAATATGCCACCGCAACTTTCCCGTCAATCGTCACAAAAATGATGCTCGCAGGTAGAAGTTAAAGTAATATCATCAACCAACACCATTTCGCTTACTTTCAGGATTTTTCAATATTCGTAATTTTCGGGAATGTTGCGTAATCTAACCCACTGAAAATCTCATCCACATACATTTTTGCAAGGCGATGTGGCGTTTCTTCAAACTGTCATCCGTTAAATCCAGCCCAAGTAATTCCATTACCTGTCGCATATGAGATTGAATTTCTGCACGACGAGTATCTTTATCTTGAGTTAATCTTTCAACTGTTGGGGGTTTCAATGCCCTTAGCCAACAATGCTTGGCGAACTTTTTGCGCCTCAGTGGAGATAATATTCATTCGGGTTCCTCTAAAATTTGAGAGCGGAATTCTAGCAAATTGACATCATAGCACTAAAATGCGCTCATTCAGCTTAGATAACATTAACAAATGATTTACACGCACTGAATTCAGATTTAGTCCCCACTGCTGAACAGCCATTTATCGAACAACTCTTCGCTTGCAAAAATTTTTGAAAAATCTGACCGCTTTGCTAGACTATTCTAAAGGTCGCGGCATTACTTGGTTTTTAAATGCGCAACCTGAATTAGGGAGATATCGTTTTACGGCATTATTATCGAGGTGCTATTTGGTAAGTTCATTAAGATCAGTATTGGTTCCACTCATTTGCTCAAACGCGCGCAGCGCAAGAGTTTAATTTATTGAAACGATGCACCAATGGGGGCTACCTGTTCCACAGCCTATTGCTTTTCAAATTGAAAAACATCACTCGCTATTATCGTGCAGAAATTATGATTGAAAAAGATTCCTAATACGCAAGATCTACAGCAAATTGTTACAACAAGCCTCTCCTTCCTCTTGCGCAATATCATCAAATTGGAAAGGTCATTCGCGCAATGCATGATCGCCAAGTTTGCGCTATGCTGATCTAAATCATTCATAACATCTTGCTTGATGAGAAAGGTCAATGTTGGCTGATTGATTTTGACAAATGCAAAATTCAACCCAATGATGCTTGGAAAAAGACAACCTAAACCGCCTTCTTCGCTCTTTTCACAAAAGAGCTAAAACCCGCTTAGGTATTCATTTTTAATGAAACTGATTGGCAAGCAATTTGTGAAGGGTATGAGGAATAAATCCAGATATCTTTTCCTTTTCTTAATCAATTAAGTGACAATAGCCACCCGAAGGTGGCTGCTTACCTTGCATACGCAATACGCTGCTGTCTATGGTTTCAACTACAGCCACCCGAAGGTGGCCGCGAACATAGCTACAAAATCGCCTAACCTGTTACAAGTTTCAACACACAGCCGCCTAAAAGGCGGCTGCAGTTCACTCGGCAATAATCACGCCTACCTTGCTGGTTTTCAACACACAGCCGCCCGAAGGCGGCACGCAATTTCTGGCGCATCGATTGCGGCAGGTTTCAACACACAGCCACCCGAAGGCGCTGCAAATCCCCTTAGCAACCCAACCTAGATCAAAAGCTCTGTTTTCACGACAGCCGCCCGAAGGCGGCTGCCAGCACTTTCACCAGCCGTTAAATTGCTGAGATGGTTTTCACACACACAGCCGCCCGAAGGCGGCTGCGCATTGAGACCTTGCTGATGTGATGCCTTATTGGGTTTACACACAGCCGCCCGAAGGCGGCTGCGATTCCTAAATGTTTTGTTGAGTGTCCGACTTCGTGTTTTCAACACACAGCCGCCTCGAAGGCGGCTGCGCACCACGCAGTTAAACTTTAGCGCGCGGCTAAACGTTTTCAACACAGCCGCCCTGAAGCGGCTGCGCGGAACTTGCCCCTGACATCGCAACGGCTTTTGTTTCAACATCAGCCGCCCGAAGGCGGCTGCCCACCTAAAAATCACCTGAATAAATAAGTATCAGTTTTACACACACAGCCGCCCGAAGGCGGCTGCAACGTCATATTTGATTGAAATATAGGCTCTTTTGTGGTTTTCACTACAGCCGCCCGAAGGCGGCTGCTTGAGCTCGGAATTTGCCATCAGTAACACTGCCTGTTTTTCACACACAGCCGCCCGAGCGGCGGCTGCATATTTTTCTTCCAATTTTTGCAGATTGTTTCAGTAGTTTCAACACAGCCGCCCAGAGGCGGCTGCAATTCTCGCCGCCGAACAAAACAACTTGATTTTGTTTCCAGCACACACCGCCCGAAGGCGACTGCCCCCATCGTAAGCGCCGACACACTGCACCGCATAATAGTTTTCAACACAGCCGCGAAGGCGGCTGCGTGCATTCTCCGGCATCTATTTGACTCTCAATAAATGTTTTCAACACACAGCCGCCCGAAGGCGGCTGCCTCTTCAAGTTTAAACATCACGTCCGAAAATCTCAGTTTTCACACTGAGCCGCCCGAAGGCGGCTGCTTCAACCTCATGCCGTTTTGCCACATCAATAAATAGTTTTCAACACACAGCCGCCCGAAGGCGGCTGCTTTGAGTGGTAATCTCTGATTGCACTTGCTGCGCCGTTTCAATACGCAGCCGCCCGAAGGCGGCTGCAACGACTTTTGTGTTGTGGTGCAAAACCGCATTAAAAGTTTCAACACAGCAGCCGCCCGAAGGCGGCTGCGTATCAATTACTTTTTAATGCTATTGCGGGGCTGTTTTCAACACACAGCCGCCTGAAGGCTGCCTCCCGTAAGTCAATAATCCCATCCATGGTGTTTCAACACACAGCCGCCCGAAGGCGGCTGCATTACCTCCACCTTGTACATCGACCGCAGCTAATGTTTCCAACACAGCCGCCTGAAGGCGGCTGCTGATATGCCATCAGCCCACATCTACAAATGCACCACTTGTTTCAACACAGCCGCCCGAAGGCGGCTGCTTAAAGGAGAAAAAGCAAAACAAGCTAAGGCGAAGTTTCAACACACAGCCGCCCGAAAGGCGGCTCCGGCAATGCACCCGTGGCATCGTGGCATAGCTATCAGCCAGCCGCTTGAAGGCGGCTGCACACCATCATCTTCTTCTTGCTCTTCTTCTTCGCTGTTTCACCACTAGCCGCCCGAAGGCGGCTGCTCGAGATGTATTGTGGGCATCCGGTAAGTTTTCAACACACAGCCGCCCGAAGCGGCTGTATACAACAAATTTGTTCCATATGGAAGTTTCAACACACAGCCGCCCGAAGGCGGCTGCACAAAAATCTATGGTTGATAATCTAATCAATCAATTGGTTTCAATACAGCCGTCCCGAAGGCGGCTGCAATCACCGTGCATTAACTCGTGTAAAAGTTATCGTTTCAACACACAGCCGCCCTGAAGGCGGCTGCCTTGTCGCCCATATATCCCGTCCAATTTACCGAGTTTACAACACAGCCGCCCGAAGGCGGCTGCGGGGCGTGGCTGGAGTTAGCGTTGCACTCAAACGTTTCAACACACAGCCGCCCGGAAGGCGGCCAGCTGCGCTCTAGTGCTCGTTACAATGACCTTTGCGCGAGCTCAACACACAGCCGCCCGAAGGCGGCTGTCTCTATAAAAGATGATAAAAATCAGTAAGTTATTTACTGTATTTCGCTATCCTTTAAAATATATGAGGAGTATCAGGAAGTATAACTAACATTTAGTTGTTACATAAATTATTAACTTATTCAAATTGTTAAAAGAAAATAAGGATCAGCTATCCCATCAGGGTTTTAATGAGAACAATAGGTAGCGAACTAAATGACAAGTACATCTTTAAATATATCAACAGCCGGTTTTGCGCCATGATGTTCCACTTTATTACGCCATTTACTGCCTAAATCGATAAAAACGCAGACTGTCAGCATGGGGGTCGGTAGGTTTCCAACAGTTTGTTTTTCAATATGACCCACTGGTCAGGCGTGACATCACATTCAAATACCGAATATTGCGCCCGCACGCCGTAATCTAAGCAATGTTTTTGCGATGCGGCGCAATCGTGCTTGCCCGTTTGGATCGTCAAAGAAATGTCGTAAGTAATCAGCATTAACATAGTTTATCCTCATCAAAAACGGCGGATATTCCGCTAAACTCTCGCGCAAATGGCGCGCCAAAAAGCATTGCCTGAATATGAGGCGGCAAGCCGATTTCCACTTCTTCGCCCAAAACGGATGCACGATCCTGCTTTTTCGCCTGCAAGGCTTGAAACAACAGCTTACGCGCATCGGCTTTTGAGCTCACCGCGCCGCTTGCCCCGGTAACAAAATCCTGCGGTTTGATTTGCCCGCGGTTAATCAGCGACAACACCAACCCTGTCTGCCCACCATGCGCGAAATTCTTCCAAAATATCCTGCGCCAAACTGTCGCGCCCGGGCGGTCGGCATGTAGAAAACCCACCTGCGGATCCAGTCCCACGCCTTTGCAACGCACCGCTGATGTCCTTGCCCAAAAATGCTGCAGGCTACAAACGATAACAGCGCGTTCACCCTGTCTCTGGGCGGGCGGCGGTTGCGCCCGTCAAGAAAAACAGCTTTTTCTCGCTCAAAAGCTGCCCGAATACGCCAAAAACAACGCGCCGCCGCATCGCCCTCAATACCACGCACCACGTCCAGCCTCGCCGCGCCCCTTCAACTGCCGCAGCGAAATATTCAAAGCATTGACCGCACTTTGAATCGCCGCATTCTCGCCATAATTGCAGAATCTGCCGCTGAAGCACCCGCTTACTCGCCTGAATCTTCGCCGCAATGATATTGCGCGCAATCGGCACGGGATTTTGCTCGACACCCGATACTGCGCCCGACGCAGCAGCACTATGCCGCTCTGCCGCCCCTGAAGTCGCCCTAAGAAACGACCGTTTTCCGTAAAAACGCCAAATTCACATTATTTTTCACCGCAAAACCCCAGCAAAAACAGGCGACACCAGCATTGCCAAAACAGAAAATATGCCCTATGGAATGCACCGGCAACTGCGCCACCTTTTCTTGCGCCTCCTGCTCCACCACCAGCGTCTCCCGCTCCTTATGCAGATAGCTGCCTTGGGTGGTGATGTAGAGCGTGTGTCCGGTGCATGGGTATGTCCTATCTATTTTCTAAACTACTAGGCTTACCAATAATTCCTTTTTCATGGCTATTGATAACCAATCTAAAAACTGGATACTAAATTTTTGGTCATTTATATTTTTATGGCCAGGTCCTTTCTTAACAATCCCAAGGAATTTTTCAGGGCACTAATGGTGCTGCTTCCAAAGTACCAAAAATCTTCGTATATTAAAACATTAGTAGACTTTAAATCATGACTCATATCGCCTTCATCATGGAAAGGGTTATTTAACTGAATCCAGGTTCCATTCTCTTGATAATAAATATTATCTCCTCTTCTTCTTGAAATATTTTCATCACTTGGTAACTTGATATATTGGATTTTTAAAATATTCATTCATATTTACCACAGCAGATACTTGAGCTACATAAATTAATCGATTTTTATAAGCTCCTATGCTGGAGCCTATTCCAATAAGAATATCTCCTATTTTTGCACTATTTCTTATTTTTGGTTTGCATGTAGCGAGAGTTAAAAATCCACCATAAGGATTAGGAGCAAAACCATAATCATGTGTAATGATATAACTCATTATTTTCATAATTTCATCTCGATTAAATAATTGAAAATTTCTATTCTAAACAACCCCGCCACATACCCCACACTCCTATCCCGTTTCCCAACAACTCCGGTTGGCAAATCTCCACCAGCGAGCAGGCTTTGCAGCGTTTACCGTAGTCGGGCGGTGGGGTTTTGGCCGTTGTTTAGGAGTTCGCGCACGGCGGCGATGGTAAGCAAGTGTTTGACGCGCAGGTCGTCTGAAAACACGACGGGGACGCGGTGGCGGGTTTGCATATACCACAGCGCGCCCTCAGAGACGGTTTGCCCCGTCATTTCCTCCAAGCACAAGCCTTGGGCGCAAAGCTGATTTCGTCCATCGGATTAGGTTTGGAGCTTGCTGCGTTTGTATTCCACGGGTTTCAGACGACCTGTCTTTTCGTTTCCACTTCTACCAAATCCAACACGCCGCTGATGCCAAGTTTTTCCGCAGACACACGCACCGTCCGCTCAAAGCGCACGCCCTTGCGCGTTTCTGGCTCGCCCGAATCCACCCGCTCATGCAGCGCCTTTCCCTGCGCAGTCGGGCATAGTTCTCCGCCCACGCCTGCTCGTTGTGAATCAGCGCGCATTGACGCGGGCAGAAGGCATAGTGTTGTAGGGGCGGAAAGGGGAATCAGGCGAGTGTCCTGATTTTCCCCTTGGGCTTTTCGGGTTAAAAGTGCGGTCATGAAATGTTTTTAGAAGCCGTCGATTTCCTGCGGAGTTAAACCATCAAGTTTTTCCAGTTCATAGCTGCCATCCGCATTCACTTTCAGGCTGCCGTGCACTTTGGCGGAAGAGTATTGCCCTGCCTTACTGCTGTGTTCCCACCAAATGAGTTTCAGCACCTGCATGCTGCCTTCGGGGCGGGCGGATGATGCGTCGCCTTCAAAGAGTTTGGTGAGTACGGCTTTGATTTTTCGGCATCGCCGTCTGAAAAGCCGGTGCGCTCGGCAAGCTGCGGCGACATCGCCCCAAAGGCAATGTACACGCCGTGATCGACGCGGTGTTTCAGTGCCCATGGTGTCGGAGACTTTTTCGTGCCATCGCCTTCGCCGCTGACGCTTTTAGTGATTTGGGTGCTGGTGATGTTAATCGGCTCAACGCTGAAATGCGGATTGAATAGTAACGGGCCGCGCACAGCGATGGATATGCCGCTGCCGCCATCGCCGCTGAATGCAAAGACCCGTCCGAAAGCTACGTCACATCCAGCCATTTTTCACAGGCTTTTTGGCAGTGTCGTCTTTGTTGGCTTTTCTAGCATTAAAAGGCATCTGCCCCCAAAGCCGACATCTTTGTCTTTAGCGCGATTGGCTAGGGCTGGTCATGCCGTCGGTTTTCTTTTCATCCGATTGTACGAAGATGCTCTCGCCACCGTCTTGCAGGCGATCGCGTATTTTGCGCTTCATACACATGTCGGTCATTTCGCCGAAACCTTTGAAATCAGCACGCGGGCGGTTGCCGTTTAAAGGGTCGCCGTTAGGGCTGGCGTTGGTTACTTATCAGAATGAGGGCGAAGTCGATTTTTGTTAAGCTCATTTTTGGTTTTCCTTTAATGGGTTATTCATCGAGTTTTGGATTTACTGGCGAAAGCTCGGCAATACGGCGGGCTATTTCCATTTTTGGCGTGATAGCTCCAGAGAAATTCGCCAGCTTAATTTGTCGTCGCGGGTAAAATCATCGGTGGCAAATAATTCCATAATCTCGCCGATTGCCTGTGCACCGGTATCTTTACCGTTGTTGCGCAGGCGTTCTTGATAGGTTTCAACGCCAGCTCGATATTGCGCCATGTGGCAACGGATGTTCGGCGAAACGCTGTATATAGCGTTCGGCGGTGGTGGCGCGTTTTCGCCCGCCAAATACAGGGCGTAGATTCTGTGTTTTTCGGCAACGGCAAGCAATCTGCCGTATAAGTAATCGCGCGAGCGGTTTTGGGTATCTAAACTCATAGGGTAAGTTCTCCGTTGTGATAAATCGTGATGACGACGCGCCAGCCTTTGTATAGGGCACAGGCAACGCCGATGTTTCTTTTGCCATTCCAGTTTTCGCAGCCATTAGGATTGCAGGCCGCCTGAAAACTTTTGACGCACCAAATCTTCGGGAATCAGCACGGATGTTCCGCCTGCGATAACAGGAAGAAGTCGGGCATAAAGCTGTTTTTAAGCGTGTCGGACAGAGGATTTGCCGTACACGGTTTCGGCAATGCTGTAAGGCGATGGCGGGAGGAAACGCCATTGGGTACGCTTGTCGGTTTTTGCCGTTTGGGACTTCAATGCTGTAACGCTGATACCAAGAAAAATCGTCAATCCACGCGTCCAAATTGGCGAAATAGTCAGTAGGCAGAAATTCTTGGTAATAAGTTAATGCCATGCGCCCCGGCGTGTGCAGAATCGAGCATAATCAGGAGATTTGTTCGTGGTCTTTCAATTCTGCCTGATAGCCGTGCAGTTTCTTTTTGATGATTTGCGCAGCAGCACGCCCGATATTTACACGACCAATCGGGGGATGGCTGTTTAGATGATGCTTGTGATGAAAATTCATCAGGATTTTCAACCGCACTAATGTCCCAGTTGTCCATATCCGCCCAATCCAATTCAGTGAAATATCTTTCACCGGCGATGGGACGGGTTTGCCACTGATTGCCCAGGCGACGGTAACTTGGTCGCCGTTTCGGATGCCTTGGCGGGAAATCAGCCAACGCAGCGCGCTGTGTGCCTTGGCGGATACGTCTGCCGATACACTGGCGGCTTCTTCGGCGGTGCAAAACGCCCCGCGAAAAGTGCGTAGCCTCGCTGTATCGTTGGAAGAAATCAGCTTGGCTTTATCGCCCGTGTGGCGTAGTTTGGCAGGATGCATGGTGGAAATGACAGTCTCTTCGCTCCTGCACCAACAAAAAACCTTTTTCGGTTTTTCGAGCGGCGTAATCCGTCCAAGATTGTTGTATGGTTTTGTCCATCCACGTTTGGCTGTGTACGTCGCCCGCAATTTCCACCTGCCAGCAAACCAATGCTGAGCTGAATTCGATTTCGCCTTTTAGTTTTGGGTAGCACCGAGAAAATCGACGGTCATCGCCTTCGGCTTCCCATTTGTTCAGAACTTTGTTATCCGAATCGAGCTGAAATATACCCTCTTCCACCAAATTGGCAACCACCTGCCCTTTGGTGACATACTTCAACACAGCCTGCACTTTAGGATGGGTAAAGGGCGATCGCACCATGCTTTGAGTTGTTTCAGGTAGCCTTCAAAATAGGCTTTCTTTTCTCCGCCGTAATCAGCATAATCCTTGGCGACATATTGAATTTTTGTCGGCAAGCGGATGTGAGCTTCGCCGCTGGTGCGGTTTTCAGACGACTCGGTGGCCGGCAGTAGAATCGCCGTTTTCGGCGGCATCACGCGTGCCGTCTGAAAATTGCCCTGACCGTCAATCACGATAACGATATGCGCGTTTTGATAGGCATGCCCGACCGGCGTCAGTGGCTCGGTATCATCGGTAACCCCTGTTCCAAAATGCTTCATGCGTCCGATAAAGTTTCTGCATCCAGCTCATAATTCCAGCTCCTTGGCTTCATCTTCCACTGCTTTCACATTCTCGCCGCGCTTGAACGGTTTTTCAGGCTGCATTTTGCGGATAAACTCGAGTTTTTCAGACGACCTTCTGTGTCATTGATGCTTGAAATTCAATCACACCATTTTGCATATTCGCCATCCAAAAACGGCTGATCCAATTCGGGCTTTCCAGTTTTCTTCGGGATAGCCGAAGCTGTGGAACATCAGACCAAAAATCTAAATTATCGATTTCATCGTAAAACCCTTCGCCTTCGCTCAGAAAGTGCACGGCTCGACATAGCCTTGGCAATCGCGCGTGCCGAGAAAAATATCCTGCCGCCCGCCGCGTTCCAACATTCTTCTGGCAATGGCGATATGTTTGCCGAAAATTGCGGTCGCCTGCCAATTCTTCCCAATGCTCATTCCATTCAAAATGGGCTTCTACTTGGTATTCCACGTCCTGCAAAAAGGTGTAAATCGCCAAAGTGTGCACGCCGTTCCAATCCAGTGGCTTGGTGGACTTGCTTTGGGTTCGGATGGGGCTTCATCACACGGATGCGGTCGATATACCAAATCAAAGGTGGGTTTCAATAGATGCTTTTAACGATGCCTTTAATGGCTTCGTATGTCGGCACTTGGTAGCTGAATTTTTCGCCGCCAATTTTGGTAACGGGGTCGGTAAACAAGGCTTGCCGCCCCCATACGCGGAAACTGATTTTGCTGTCCATATTGCTCCTATAAGTCGTAAAAAGTCATTTCGCTTGTTTCATCTAAAGACAAGCCGAATTCATCGTTGTAATAGCGTTCATCCAAATAATAAATACCTGATCCTTCAATGTGTTTCATGAAGCGCATTTTCTTTTTGCAATTTATCCCAAAACGTTGGGGAAAGACGTTCACGCTGTAACGCTGGGCTTTTTTCGCAGTCATACATTTCTTTTTGGATCCCATTCGCCGCAAAGTTTGGCAATGAGTCCCGCACCTTCGCCATACGGCACAATCACGGCATGGGTCGGCGCGTCTATGGCTTGGAAAGCGCGCCCTGCACTTTTGAAGGATTGCATCAGCAATGGTAACAGTTTGCTTCTTTTATTGTTTTTCGCCATAGGATTCAGTGCATTATCACTCAGCCAATCCAGCAGGGAGCCCGTTGCGCTGTTTTTGACGGAATACAACATTTCATCACTGCGCTGGTAAAAACAGTATTCAAAATATCGCTTCATCGCTCGGCTGCAAAATATCCTGCCCGGCAAAATCGCGAAACACGCGTTCGGCATGGGCTTTTGCCTGCCTGAATATCGGGCAATATCCGCGTAAAATCCTGCTCCTGCAAACTCAACACCCACACCTGCCCTTTGCTTTTTTCTCGCCATGCCGCTGCAACGCCCTGCCGCTTGGGCAATGCTGTCCATCCATCCGCTTAAGGCACGAATCACGCAAGCCATCGAAATATCACGCCTGCTTCTATCCAACTCGGGTGCTGATGCAGATAACAGGTCTCTTTGTTTTCTCAGACGAGCGTTGATGGTGTCAAAAATCGCTAGGTGCGCGCATTGATTGGTGCTGAGATGGAATAAGGATTCGACGGTATGTTTTGCCTTTGCAATATGAAAGCTCCTGCGCCCATGGTATTGACGATAAATAGTGCAGCGTGGGTCGTCTGAAATTGTTCCAGCAAAAATGTGCCTGCTTCTTCCACATTCCAACCGCCTGATTTTTCGTTGAATCAGATTTCTCGCGTGATAAATCAGCAAATAATCTATCTAAACTGATACTTGCCCATGATTTCAGCGTTTTCAGGCAACCTTAACAAAGCACGTGCCGTAATGGCTCCCCTTTTATCTTCAGAAAATTCAGCAAACCCAATTCGCCGAGCAAAGCGCTGCGTCGCCGTACACAAAACCGCCGTGCTTTTGCAGACATTTCGTTAGCCAATACGTTAAATACAGATGGACGCATTTCACCGGCAAAGTTTGAATTTCATCAAAAATCAAAACGCTATTGGTCGCAGGTGGAGTATGGCGCGCGCGCGCTGCATCGCCGGAACCACGCATCCAGAAACTGCACCATCGTGGTGAAGACAATGGGTTTATCCAGTTTTCGCACACAGTTTGTCCTGCCAGCTTTTGCTTTTCGGGTTCTAGATTAGAATGATGTTCTGCACCCAATCTTCGCCAAGAATTTCGCGTACGGCTTGGGCGTTTGATCGATGATGATGGAAGTATAGGGAATGATGTGACGATGCGATCGAGTTGTGCTGCGCATGACGAAGAGCATAGCGCAGACTGGCCAATGTTTTACCGCCGCTAGTCGGCACCGTGAGTGTGTAAATACTCGAGAATCGACCGCTCTTTTAAAGCAGTCGCTGGAAATCGACGGCGGATTTCGTCAATAGGATAACGGTTTTGAAAAACCTGCGCGTACTTTGGCATCAATCGCCATGTTTGCTCAATCAGGTTTTTCCAGTCAAGCGGCGGACTTCTGCGCTTCCGTTCCAAAATCAGAACTGTTGATACGATCGCATCAATCAGGCAGCTGAATAAAAAGCAGGTCAGCTGCGAGATGAGAATTCTTTAATTTTGTCATTGGTCGTTGAATCAGAAAGTATCGGTTTTGCACTGCTTTGAGCAGGTTGCGAACCAGGTTTTCTCCTGCCAATCTCAGCGTGCTTTTTGCTGAACGACTTCATCGGCACGTTTGCTCGCGATTCTGCCAAATGCGTCAGTTCATCAGTTTTGACAAACCACTCAATCCACTCGGATCACCTCTCCATCAAACAGTCAATCAAGCCTCGCTGTGGTGTGATGCTATGCATAAACCCAGCATTTGTCCGAACAATTCGCCGATGCCCTGCTCTGCACCAAATTTTTCTCAATTCGCGGTAAACCCATTGGTACGCACGGCGGTGGAACTGATCCACTTTACTCGCCGTTCGGCGTACTTTCTTCATCATCAGCCAGGATTGAACAACCCGTTTCATCGTGGATATATTTTTGGAATTTGTGAGAATATTTGCCGAAATCGTGCATGAGTCCGAGTAACTCGCCTCCTGCTCCAAATCCAGCTTGGCTGCCAATAATTTGGCGATCCGGAGGTTTCCGTCAGATGGGTTTGCAAGATTGCGGTTGCCCGTCTGCTTTTGCAGACATGGGGCTATATAGTTGAAATTCACATCGATTCTCCAAAATTCAAAAACGCGCAGAATATGAACAAGCTATACGTAAATAGCTTTAAGTGTTGAAAAAGTCGAAAATCTGTGTGGAATGAGGGTCGTCTGAAAAGGTCAGCGGCCAAGCGCATAACGGCGGCTTGGGCAACGCTGTCAAGCCTGCTTCGGCACGCATTGCAGCGGAAATCCACATCCACACCGGCTTCAATTAATGAAGTGGCGATGACGCGGTAGGATTTACCGTTTTTCGAGACGACCTCGGCTCTCATCGAACTTTTGGCTGCGGTGTTTGGCACACATTAGATGGTCAGGTGGAACGTGCCGTCAAGATGTTTATCTCTGCGCAGAATGGGCGGATAGTATGATTGAGTTTTGAATATAGCAAGAAGAAGTTTTCGTCCATATTTTTAATCCTTAAAATATACGTTAAAACATGAATTTTTATTATAGTTATTGTCTAAATTAAATTTATATAACATTACGGTTAAAATGACACAGCAATTCTAAAATTGTTTGAAGTTTATGAATTTCACTCCAAAAATTATCCAGTTTTAGTCAATAAAGAAAGCGAGCACATACCCACTTTTTGATTATTCTCTTTCTTCCTCTCGGCGTAAAATCCTTTATATATAACTCAACTATTTTTCCTTTCTTTATGGAGCTGATTATGTCCCTAATCAAAGATTTAACTTTAGGTGAAATTGCCACCAAATTACCTCGTTCAACTTCTCATAAAATTAGGTTTGGATTTCTGCTGTGGTGGAAAAACAAACTTTAGCCACTGCATGCGCAAGCTAAAGGATTAGATGCGTGATTGAAGCTTCTCTGCTGTAATTGCGGAACAGCCAGTGAATCAACCCGCAACTGGTCTGAAGCTCCGTTATGCGGAAATTGATTTTTATTATTCCGCGTTATCACAACACGCACCGTGAGCATCACGGATTCGATTATGATGGCGGAAAAGGTAGAAAGCGTACACCAAGATCATCCTAGCCGCCTGAAAGGTTTAGCTTATAGTGTGCAAAAATTTATGATGATTTAATGAATCATATGATGAAAGAAGAGCGCAGGTATTTCCATTGATTAAATCTGGTCGAGGCCCAATGGCTGCAACGCCAATTTCGAGTGATGGAATCTGAGCATGATGAAGCTGGCCGTGATTTAGAGGATATTCAAAAATTAACGAATAACTTTACTCCACCATGGAAAGGTGCTTGCAATCACTTATACGCTTTATGCGGTTTTAAAAACCTTTCTCGGCAGATTTTAATGGAGCATGTTCAGTTTTAGAAAACAATATTCTCTTCCCAAGAGCATTTGACGTGGTGATGCACCATAATACTTGATACAGCAGTTAAATTTTTCGATTTTTGCAAAAATGATTTGACCTGCTTGCTTTCCTTCTTTATTTCCTTTCTTCACTCTTTCGCGCAAATTATCGTAAAATTCAAATCAGTTGCGAGCGATTTTCATTCAAATGCTCAGGTAAGATACGCATCCATTTTTAATTCTTTATTAAATTTGATAGGTTACTATGAAATTCAAACACAACATGATTTATACGGCATTATTTTGCCCTTCCTGCTTTTTGTATTTGCAATGAAAGCGCAACGATTTAGAACAAGTTGATGTTACAGCTCAACTCTGAGCCAAAAGCAGCGGCGATAAACAAAAAGAAATCGTCAATTTAAGTCCTATTAGGTCGTCAAACTGCATTCAACCCACCTATTGCTGGTTGTCAATTTGATGATGAAAAAGCATTTGCAGACAAAGCGCCAGCGCAACGTGGGTTGACGATTGCAAAAACCGATGCTTCAGTGATGAATTTCGGAGGCGAAACTAATACAATTTCTGGCGTTTATGTTCGTAACTTACAGCCAGATGCCCGCCAACTCGTGTAAACGGCTTAGCTGGATTATATTCAACTTATAGCGCCAACTGCCGGTGTTGCTGCAGCGCAGTTAACCAGCGCATCCACTGCGAAACGACAGGATGATCCTGAAGGGTCTGCAGGCGCTTCAATGAACGTTGAAATCAACGCGCAACCTGATGAAGATATCAATAAAATTGGTTTTGGCTGGTATAGCAATAATCGTTTTACAAGAAAACCTTCGATTTTGGTCGTCGTTTTGGACAAAACAAAGAATGGGGCATACGCGTTAGCGGGAAATATCGTGATGGCGATACCGCGCGTAATCATTATGATGAATTAGCCAAAAGCACTAGCCATTGGAGCCGATTATCGTGGTGATAAAATTACGTGTTGGCGTAGATTACATGATCAATAAACGCGATACCAATGGTGGTCGCGACGTTTGCGAACTTACAAAACTTAGCTATACCGTACCTCTTCTGCCCCAATAATGGCAAAACCCTAACTTAAACCCAGCATGATTGGTCAAACAACGCGTGATGAAACTGTGATGGGAACCTTTGAATAAGATTTACCTAGCAACATGATGCTTTCAGGTGGTTTTAGGTCATATGAATCGAGATACTGATGGGTGCATCGGTCAAATCACTTCAATTAAACAAAATGGTAATTTTGATGTAACGGGTATTCGTGGCTTTGATTTCCGCACCCGCACAAACCAGTGCAACTTGAAATTACAAAGGTGAATTAGCTACTGGCCCAGTTTCTCACGACTGGAACCTTTCTACGATCAAGTGGTTCGTCAACGTGACCACGATAATAGTGCAAAAACCAATGGTCGTATTTCTGGCGGTTCTATTTATTCACCAACTTTTTGGCAACCTTGCTTCAAACTTAGTTTAGCGCCAACCACTCAGAATACTCGATAGCAAACTTACCGCTCGTAGCTTTGCGTTTGCTGACACACTTGGTTTCATAGAAGATAGCCTTCGTTTAACCCCGTGACGTTTTCCCAATGGATTAAGCAATTAGACAAAAACTGATGGCACCAAATTAACGGCTAAACCAGTTTCAGCCCAATGGTGGCATTAGCATATAGTAAATCCAGATACCGTTTTCTACGATGACTCATTTTAGAAGATTTAGAACCAGGTAATGCTGATCCCAGAAACTGGAAACAGAATACCACGCGTGAGTAAACAACTTGAAGCCGGTGCGTAAAACTGGATAATGGCCAACCACCACCTTTAAGCGTTTATGAAATCCGTCGTCCAGGCATCATTCGTGGTAATACCAAGGCAATGAAATCACTGGCAGGTAAAGAACACGGAAAAGAACGTAACTGTGGTGTAGAATTCAATGCTTATAGTTTGTTAAAACAATAGCCCTACGTCCATCTATCGGCATGGTATATAACCAAGCGAAAGTATTTGATTTCCCAACCTTTAAAGACATACGATTGTTAACGGTGTGTACAAGTAACCAGCCCACGCTGGATTGTGAAATCTGCTATTGAATGGGATCCTTCTGTTTGTACCCAAACTTAACCTTTAAATGCGCACTATAACTATGGTAGCTTCTTACCAAGATACTGCTGCACCACTAAATTACTCTCTTACACCACTGTAGATTTCGGCGCAGAAGGTAGTCAAAAGTGAGTGATAAACAGTCTAACTTTCCGTGGTGGCGTTGAAAATGCCTTCAATAAAAACACTACTGGCAAGTTCAACGTGGGGCAACATGACCGCAGCTTTGCGGGTGTTAGGTATGCCTCGTACTTACTGGGGCGAATATGGAATATTCATTCTAACATGGAAACAAGCGGGTCCCATTTTGTAAATAGCAGAAATTCGACTGCTTGTATCGTATCAAAAAGGTGTGCCTCACGCACACCTTTTGTCCTCAGAGATCCCATTTAACATTCTACTATTCATGAATTGGCAAACTGAACTCAACCAAAGTTTTTCTTGGCTGATAATGGCGCTTATTTATGCCTCTATGTGGGCTAGTGATTAGCGCTTATCTAATCCGCCAAACACCCTTTCGGGCAGAAATTTTGACATATTACCCGCCCTTGTTGGCAAAAAGCTAATCAACCTAAAAGCCATCGTCTTGGCATTATTACTTTAGATGGTGTTACTTGAAGTGCGCATTAGCGTGCTTAATACAACGGATTATATAAACTTTGCAAGACAAAGATGCTAGTGCCTTTTGGTTCTTTGCGGGCATCAATGCACTTTTAGTCATCACTAAAATCATTCACTCTATTCTCAACTATTTTCTGACCCAAATGGTTGAAATTCGATGGCTGGAAAGTTTAAATAAAGAGATGTTATTGCGTTGGTTAAACAACAAAAATTACTCGTGTTCAATATGAGAAAGAATTACCAGATAACATCGACCAACGTATTGGAACAAGATGCCACGGTTGCATTCCGGGAACCATTGAGATGGTGCGCGGTGTCGTTAATCCGGTGGTTGCGACAATTGAAACTTTACCATTATTCTTTTGGGGTTTCAGGTATTCTTCCCGCTATTTGGCCTTGAAATACCAAAAGGCGTCGTGTTCTTTATCTATCTCTTTATTTTGATTGCTACCACCTTGTCAATCTGGATTGGTCGCCCACTGATCAATCTCAACTTTAATAAAGAAAAACTACAAAGGGATTATGTTATTCTAATTCGTGTTCGAGATAACGCTGAAAGTATCGCGTTTTCATTCTGGCGAAGAGAAAGAACAGACGCATTTCTGCAATATAAATTTGAGGCAATTATTCAAAATCGTTGGAAAATTAGCGCAAAATGTTGATTGATGATTTTAATACTGGGGTCACGCAAGTCGCTATGATCCTACCGCTGATGCTACAAGCGCCGCGCTTTGCGGGTAGCGCCAGCCTCGGGGATATGCACCGAAACGGTTCGATCATTTAACCCGTTTAATGCGCGCACCTCATTTTTCCGCCTGTTTTATGAGGAGTTTACCTTTATCAAGCCAGGTTAAATCGTCTTTATGGCTTTTTGCAACCTTAGATAACCTAGATGCACTGCCAGAAAAGAAACCTATGCCTTGTGCAAATGGCTCCATCTTATTTTGGGGTTAGAGATGTTGAAGGTAAAGTGCTACTACAAGATATCAATATTGAGTTACAAGCTGGAGATGCATTGCGATTCAAGGCGCCCAGGTGCTGGTAAAACTGACCTTGTTAGAGGCACTTGCAGGTATCTACCTGTTTGAAACGTTTGGTGAGGCTAGAACATACTTGTACTGATTCGCAATTGTTCTTACCTCAGTGGCCTTATATGCCATAAGGCACCTGCCCGAGGCAATTTGCTACCCTCACCTTGAAGCAAACTGATTTTGAAATTAAGCAAGCGATGGAAGTGTGTGCATTAGATAAATATACTCACGCACTCAATATTGAGACTGATTGGCAGCCATTCTCTCCTGGCGAATTACAACGTGTTGCGTTCAGTGCGAAAGTATTCTAGCGAAACCTAAATTGATTTTCCTAGATGAAACCACTTCGCCTTAGATGAACCAACTGAGGCGGTGCTTTTATCGCTACAGTAAAACATTGGCTACCGGAGAGTATTATTATCAGTGTCGGCCATCGGCACCTTACAAAGTTTCCATAATAAACAGCTTATGTTAGGTAAGCTCTCGTTACGAATGCGCTATGTGATGAGTTTTTGCAAGCGGTCAAATCTCGACCGCTTTGCAAATTTATGCTACGATTTTTAGTTGCTGTATAATTTCGCCCCGTTTTCGTCTATCTATTAGACGTTAAACGGGATTTACTTTTAACACTAAAACACACACATATCATCAGCTGAGATTAAAAGCGAGAAACTGCGTTGATTTTCTAGGATATGGAGGCTAAAACCCGTCTTGTCTTTTCATAAGTGGCAAGGCAAACAACATAAAAGGAAAAATCTTATGGCGCAAGTTTCTATGTGCGAGTATGCTTAACGCGGGCGTTCACTATGGTCACCAAACTCGTTACTGGAACCCCTCAAAATGAAAACCATTCATTTTTCGGTGCGCGTAACGGTGTTCACGTAATCAACTAGAAAAAACTTTTACCATTATTCAACGAAGCATTAGCTGAGTTAACTCGCATTTCAAGCAACAACGGCAAAGTATTATTCGTTGGTACAAATGCGCATCTGAAGCGAGAAGAAGCAGCAGCGTAGAATGCCAAATAATTCTATGTTAACCACCGTTGGTTAGGTGGTATGTTGACTAACTGGAAAACTGTTCGTCAATCAATCAAACGTTTAAAAAGATTTAGGCTCAAACTCAAGACGGTACTTTTGACAAAACCACTAAAAAGAAGTGTTAATGCGTACCTCGTGAGTTAGAAAAATTAGAGTTGTTTAGGCGGTATCAAAGATATGAACGGTTTACCTGATGCAATTTTTGTAATCGGTGCAGACCACGAACATATCGCAATCAAAGAAGCAAAAACAACTTAGGTATTCCTGTATTTGCTATCGTTGATACCAACTCTACAACTGGATGGCGCAAAACTACACCATCCCTGCACGATGACGCAACTGTGCATGATCCAACTTTCATTTAGATTCAGCTGCAGCTGCAATCAAAGAAGCGAAGGTTCAAACGCTGAAGCTGAACGAGCAGCTGAATAAATCTTTGAGGCTTTAGCCCTTTCATTTACCAAAACAGGGAAGCAAAAATATCGTCCCTGTTTTCTTATTCCAAATTTATTCTGAGGATATTAAAATGGCTGAAATTACAGCATCATTAGTAAAAGAGAACCGTGAGCGCATCGGCGCTGCAGACGATGGAATGTAAAAAGCGTTAGTAGAAGCAAACGGGTGATGACTGAATTCGCAATCGACAAACTATGCGTACAGGCTCGCTAAAGCAAAGCCAGCTGGCCGCAGCAGCACGAAGGCGTAATCGCCACCGCGCGCGCTGGGCGCAGGTAGCTCGGCGCATTAGCTGAAATCGAACTGTGAAACTGACTTCAGTAGCAGAGATGCTGCCGCTTTCTTAGGCTTTAGTAAAACGAAGTTGTTGATTTTGCCGTGCAGCAAACAAAGCGCACCAACTATCGATGCATGGAAAAGCTACAATTCGGAAGAAAACGTGCCGTACCAGTAGCAAAATCGGCAGGAAAAACATGGACATCCGCCGTGTTCAATACTTAGAAGGCCCAAGTAATCGTACACAATACTTGCCACACGGTGCATCGGTGTATTAGTTGCTGGTAAGAAGGTCTCTGAAGATGAATTGAAAAAGTTGCAATGCACGTTGCTGCCTCTAAACCAGAATCTGTTAACCCAGAAGATGTTTCTGCAGACGTAGTAGAACACGAACGTCAAATCCAACAATTGACATCGCAATCAACTCTGGTAAAGTCCAAAAGAAATCGCAGAAAATGGTTGAAGGCCATGTATAGAGAATTCACTCAGCGAAGTTTGCTTTCAACGCTCAAGCTATTTGTAATGGATCCTTCATAATCTGTAGGTGGACTACGTAAAATCTGTAAACAGTGTAGCCTTGCACTCTCATCCGTTTAGAAGTTGGTGAAGGCATTGAGAGTCGAAGCAAGATTTCCTGCAGAAGCTGCATCACTGGTGGTAGTGCTTAATTTTCTAGAGAATACAAAAGCAGACTGCATTGTGATCCGCTTTTATTTTGCTTTTCTCCACCCTTACTAAGGCAAGCAGTTCGCTATTAGGCTAGCATGAAAACTAGAGACTACAGATACAAATCTAGCACGTGAGGAAAATGGCGTCCAATAAACACCTTCTCGTCACTTTCTACTAATCGGTCATTTAACCAAGTACGCAGCATTAGCAAATGATAACGCCCTTTTTCGCTTCGTAAAAGCAGCCATTAGACTGATAATGAACACCTTTAGCAGATAGATTTCCACTTCTTTAGCTACTCTCCGATAGCAATTTTGTTAACCGTTGATATTGCCTCAGGAAGTAGCAGAAAATTCTCATAACGATATAATCACCTCTTTTGGTTCAAAGTTATAATATGTGAGGAGGAACTCAGCAAAAGTGCGACATAACCCACTTACGCCCCAAGTGCATTAGATACTAATTTAAATCTTCCATTCTGGGCGTAGCACAACAAAACTACGCCTCCATCCTAACCCGACATAGGCCACATTGACATCACTGCAGTACGGTATCGACTGGATTTACATACACCATTTGTCCAATCAAAAACCCTATTTTCAAGGGCATAACCACATCAGCATGGTTCTGCCACTACTGACTAAAAATAGCGTACTTCCCTATGGCTGCGCCTGATTAACCGGTAATCAAAGCTGAAAATCCAAGCGGCTATAAAAAGATAAGAGAGAGACACAAAAGTAGAAAGATTTAGCAGCCACTCTACTGATAAGCAATTTAGTTAAAGAAAAACACATTATTTAGCCTTTTATAAAAATGACGATTTCATCTTGTTATTCTCCATCAAATTCAGCCATCAATAAACTTTACCCACTTGTTGCTATCAATCTAATGGTAGTTTCTCCGCCATTAGCAAAATGACCATTTAATAGTAGCAGAAATGAACTAGTAATGGTATAATAAGGTAGCTAATAACCCACTCTATTAACACAACTAAGGAATTAACATGATCTCCACATTTGCTTTTAGTCGCAATGATTTCCACTCAGCTAAACCTTTTGCCGCACCACGATCAACTCAGAAGATAACAGAAAATGCTGCTCTGCCAACGATCTATCTCTGTTTTCGAGAAACACAAGATCCATCTCCAGATTTAGCTGAAAAGACTCTCTCGTTCAAATAAACATGAGCAAATCAGCTGGGTGGTAATGCGCACATATTTGCAGAACAAGAAACCGTAAAGAAATATCTCCCACGCGCTAAAGCAAAATGAAATTTAGCTATAAAACAACATTGAGGGCGCCAAAGTAGTTTCACCTAATCAGATAGTCTGCATACCATCACCCATACTTCGCCCAATCAAATAGGAAAACGGTAACAGGCGATGAACTGTTGGTTATTAGACAATCAAGATCCTATCAGGTAAATATGTTCTTACCGTTAAAAATTGGTGAAAAAGAATTAGAAAAACAACAAGTTTTCCTCACGTTAAAAATAATTTTTCATCTTAAATGATCTGTTATGTTTCTGGAATATGCCTTCCACATGGCTCGTATGCATCTTGCCTTTAATACCAGCAATAGCTATATAAATCATCCTCAAGCGGTTATTTCTCTTTATTCTTTACTAAATTTACTCTTTCTGCTAATATCCTTGTTAGAAGCATTGTTCAACTAATCTCGGGACATCATCTAAGCTCATCGCAAAACATCCAGTGATAAAGTGCTAACTGAACAACATGCCCAGCATTTACATCGCCTTGAATCGCCATCCATGAAAAAGCAAATCCAAAAGTATACTCATGGTAAATGCCACAGCAGCCAATAGCCTGATTGCCCCTCGATTAGAAACTCGCATCCGAAAAACGTGCCAATAACCATCAGCAATGCCGCCAAAGCTGATTAGATTTTCCTTCCTTAACAGGCAAGTAATTATTCCTTTCTGAATCGATTATTTAAACTGAAAGCAAAGTGATCGCATTGCAAGGCAAAACTAGGGAGCAACTAACCAAACAATGCCAAAGCTAATTAGAGCCATCACACCCGCCCTAGAACCCCAAAACAAGCAATACTACACAAGCACCCAAAACAGAAGATAGACGTTGCTGTAATTGTAAATGTTCTCAAAGTAAAATGACACATTCTGAGACAGCGCAACCCGAGCAGTAATCGTCTCGAATGTACATATTGCTTTTCTCGTTTGTTCTAATACTGCAGACAGCCGATTTGAGGATGGTCTTGTAAAAGTGCGTACTCTACTGCCCGCCGTAATGCACCCATCATCCATCAATCACTACAGCCAAAACCCAGCATTAGTGATTGAAAAATATGCTGTCTATCAAACCGCATTACAACCCAGTCCACCAAAAACTGGATAACCATTAATACTAGATTTTCTGCGCAACCAAAGCTAAAGTCACCACAATTTTCTTTCGATGAGTTTTAGCTATATTTCATTAACATTCTCCATAACATCATAGTAAAGTCCTAAAATTACTAATCAGTCTAATCCATTGAAAATCAAAAACAAGTAAATTTTAAAGACTATTTATTTGATTATATAAACATACAATTTTTATTGAATACAAAAGAGAAGGAATGTTAATAGTAGTTTGATCATCGGGATTACAGATTGGGAAATAGATGCTGTAATGGAGTGGTTGGATTATGAATTAGGACGGAGCTATGCACATATTTGCTGCACTCCATACGCCGCTTGCTTTCTACCCCTAATCAGCAATGTACACAAAAGGAAACTCGCGATATTCACTTACCTCCCAAATACACTGTACGGCATTTAATATTTGTAGAGATTATCGAGAAAGAGGCTGGATTGAATTTCAAAATAAGTGAAACAGACAAACGTGAAACGAACTATGCGCTGACTGATCTCAGGTAAAAGTTACAAGTTTGGAACCTGTCATGCAGAAGACTAACTATTGTGTGATACCTGCACTAGCAACTTTTGGTGAAGAAAACACCCAATTATTTGACGCTACACGCATGAATTTAGCCAAGCCCTACAAAGTGAACACAGCGCTGAAAGAAAGATATTAGGGAAGCCATGACATTTGCGAGAAATCTACATATGGCCACGCTGTAATGGTGGAAATTATTTCAACATAGAAAACTTGTTTTTCCAATTCATGTTTACCAATTTTCAGCAGTAAAGAACATATTTACCAATCGGATCTTGCGGCTCAAATTCAACGAATTTGACATTGTAGTTCGGAGTTTTTCTTGATTATATATAGTAACTGATTGACTTTATCTGAGATGAAACCAACTTGGCGTCAAAACTCATCTGTAGACAATTCATGTATTCTTCAGCTTCAAGAGTTTCAGTGATAATTTCCTGCTCATCAACATCCTCTGTCACCCATATTACTAACTCATTTTTATTTGAACGAGAAATTTCTATATGTAAATCAGAGAGGGATTTTGTCTTTTTATCAAAAACGAGAGGATAATCTCTGGAGTGTCTGACATCGCTTGATACTTCTGTAACAAATGTCGCTGATAAAACGGTTGTGATCAAAGCCAGTATTAAATCTTTTCATGCCATTCCTCTAATCATAAATCTTTTGCAATTTTAAGACCGCTTTGCAATAAACTGCAAAGCGAGTTATTTCAAGTTAACCCAATAGCTGTTTTAGAAGTTCTACAACAACAGAAACTGCTTTTTCTTCAGTTTCTTTCATTGTCGCTTCATTAGATTTCGCTGAGGTAACAACTCACGCCTGCAACCATACCTGCTTTTGAGCCTAAAGCCCGCACATCGTAAATAAAGTTGCAGACTCCATTTCTAGTTCATTACGTTAAGATCTCGCCACTGTTTTAACGAGCCTTGATAGTCTTTAGTAAACTTTACCACTGTAAGTGTCATAACGTTCGACCTGATAAAAGGTATCTGATGATGCATAGTATCAACATAAGGCGTTGCGCCTTTTTGTTTCGCTGCTTGCAGTAGCGTTGCACATATCTCAAAGCTCTGCCGCCGCTGGATACGCTAATGGGGCAAACATATTTGGCTACACCATCTAAACGAACTGGAAGCGCAGTAGTAATTAAAATATCACTACGTTAATATACGGTTGAATTGCACCGGTAAGTCCCAATACGTAAGAACGTGCGAACACCTAGCTGGACCCACTCTTCCCACACAAATTGAGGTTGAAGTGCCCACCGATACCCGTTGAGCAAACCACACGGCTGACCATTGATATAACTTTCAACCAAGAGGTTGCTGTTCACGAGTGCTCGTGGCCAAAATTCAGGATTATCTAATTGTTTAGCACGTGCGGCTCGCTACGAGCTGGATCCCAGGAACAATTGCCAATGCTTTTGTACCCGCGAATTTGCGCTTTAGTTAAATTAAGATGAGAAATACATCTGAAGCATAGTCAACTCTCCTTATTTTCGATCGATTAAAATTATTTTCTAGTAATTGCGCCTAAAATACCACGCATAATCTGTTTAGCCAACCTTGATTACACGTAAATTACGCCCTACGGTTGCCAGAGCCACTTGACTTACCATTTTGTTCCGCTGCTAGCGAGTTGTTCTCTTTTTGAAACCAAAAGTGTTGGAAGAAAGCATGCACCTAAGAACTCCTTCATCCTCTTCTTCCGCTTTCTCTGCGAGTTGCCGCTTGTTGCTAGACCACGTTTAATACTTTCAAAAGCAGATTCAATATCAACATATTGGCGATAATATGCATATATCATCTTGTTTTACTTAAGGCATTTTGCCTGTCATATTGCTCAATGGTGCCAACTGTGTACTTTTCGGTGGGTAAACCATAGCAATTTCTACTGGTGTTGGCATCCCTTTTTCATCCAAAAATCGAGGACAAGCGCTTCACCAACGCCTACAGTGAGTAATCGCTTCTGCAACATTCACGCGGGCTTTTGCACCGGAACAGTTTCGGCGCGGATGCTGCTGATCGCGATGGAGTAAAGGCTCTTAACGCATGCTGAATGCGCTGCTCCAATTGACCTGACATGCTGGAACTCAGGTAAATCTAGCGGATTTTGTGTTACGAAATAAACGCTCCACACCGCACTAGGAACGAATTAAGCGAACAACGGTTTGCTCAATTTTATCTACGAGTACTTTTGGTGCACCGTCCGTCGTAAATGCGCTTCACCAAAAGAGGTACGAAATTTCCCTGGTTTTTCTAAATCAGCCTACTTCCGGCAACGTTTCGAAAGTAACTCCACCATAAACCAAAAGCAAGAACGCGCCATACATACGCGTAGAGTTCACTAATTTTCTGAATTTAAAATATTGATAGCGCCTTTTGCCATCACGGGTTTGTAAACTAATCTTGTAAATTTGTAAGCTGGCTCGCCAACAATTTCTCTGCACCTTCATTTTCATAGGTTATAAATGCACGTTGAATCGCACCAATACTCGCGAGCTGAAAGCGTTACTATTCCACTTGGAAAGCTTTAGCATTATCTGCAACAAACTTAAGTCATTGATCGCAAATCTTTCAAATCAGATCAGGCATGCTCCTTTATCATCAGCTACACGGAAAACTAAATTCAACA